>Ga0364921_10059_pt3 | contig 38836 bp, 33 predicted proteins | sample ExccelJu500001D3_2_FD_206956 | JGI IMG/M metagenome (GOLD analysis project Ga0364921, IMG submission 206956) | Enriched cells from Trout Bog Lake Hypolimnion, Wisconsin, USA - BchlTB.June20.5000.01.D3 | ecosystem: Environmental > Aquatic > Freshwater > Lake > Hypolimnion/Profundal zone | place...
TTCTCCGGTGGTGACGGTGATGGGGCACGTCGACCACGGCAAGACATCGCTACTGGACGCCATCCGATCCACTGACGTTGCGGCAGGCGAGGCGGGCGGAATCACACAGCACATTGGCGCGTACAAGGTGAAGATCGCCAAACCGGACTCGCCAGCGTTTGGGCGCGAGATTGTGTTTCTGGATACGCCGGGCCACGAGGCGTTTACGCGGATGCGCGCGCGCGGCGCGAAGATCACCGACATTGTGGTGGTGGTGGTGGCGGCCGACGATGGCGTGATGCCGCAGACGCTGGAGGCGATCGCCCACGCCAAGGCGGCGAATGTGCCGATCATCGTGGCGGTGAACAAGATCGACAAGCCGGAGGCCAACCCCGACCGGGTGAAGCAGCAGCTTGCGGACCGCGGACTACAACCCGAGGCATGGGGCGGATCAACGGTATTTGTCGATGTCTCGGCGAAGAAGCGGCTGAACCTCGACCTGCTGCTGGAGATGGTGTGCCTGGTGGCCGATCTGGCCAACCTGAAGGCGACGCCGGACCGTCCTGCCGTGGGTACGGTGATCGAGGCGAAGTTGGACCGTGGACGCGGCGCTGTGGCGTCGGTTCTGATCCAGAACGGGACACTGCGCACGGGCGACAGCTACATTGTGGGCAATACGTTCGGCAAAATCCGCGCGATGTTCGACGACCGCGGGCGGCCGATCGCGGAGGCCGGGCCATCGACCCCGGTGGAGATTCTTGGACTGGAGGGGATGCCGGACGCTGGCGACACCTTCCTGGTGATGGCGGACCGCGACAAAGCCAAGGGCATCGCGCAGTACCGCAAGATGAAGGAGCGCGAGGCGCAGTTGGCTAAGAGTTCGCGTGTCTCTCTGGAGGGGCTGGCGGAGCAGATCAAGCAGGCCGGGATGAAGGACCTGAATCTGATCGTGAAGGGCGATGTGCAGGGGTCGGTCGAGGTGATTGCCGAGGACCTGCAGCGCATGTCGACGGAGAAGGTGCGGGTTCGCGTGCTGCACTCCGGAGTGGGCGCGATCACGGAGTCGGACGTGCTGCTGGCGTCGGCGTCGAACGCGGTCATCATCGGGTTCAACGTGCGGCCTGACCGGAAATCGCAGGAAGTGGCGGAGCGTGAGAACGTGGAGATCCGGCTGCACTCGATCATCTACGAGCTGCGCGATGAGATTGAGAAGGCGATGTACGGGCTGCTCGATCCGGTGTTCAAGGAGAACTACGCGGGTAAGGCCGAGGTGACCAACGTCTTCAAGATCACCAAGGTGGGGCAGATCGCGGGCTGCCGTGTGACCGATGGAGTGATTACACGCACCGCACAGGTACGTGTACTGCGCGAGGGCGAAGAGGTGTGGCGCGGCAAGATCGGCTCACTGAAACGCTTCAAGGACGACGTGAGCGAGGTGCGTCAGGGCGTGGAGTGCGGCATCGACCTGAACGGCTTCAAGGACATTCGCGTGGGCGATGTGATTGAGTCGTTCACCACCGAGAAGCTGGCCGACGAACTGGGACAGAACTCGATCCAGGCGCGCAAGGAAGAGAAGGCCGCGAAGGAAGCTGCAGCGGCGGCAGAAGCCGAAGCTGCGGTAGAGGCCGAGGCAGAAACTACGACGGAGTCCAAGACGTAGGCAAGGTTTGAGGAGTTGGATGCGAAGAGAGGCTGGGAGCTATCCCAGCCTCTTTGTTTGCTCACTTACTTCGCGTTCGGGATGCCTTTCATGGTGGCCGGGTCAACCGGAATGGAAACGTGCTCGTGGGCGATGAGCCAATGGCCATTGACCTTCTTATATCCGTCAGTGACCCGCACGGTCATCTCCACTTTCTTGCCTTTCTTGTCGGTCAAGTATCCGTGTTGAATGCTGTGACTGAATGCGACGTTACCTCCCGTCGTAATGTCAAGATTGGAGATGCTGAAGTCCAGCGGTCCGGGATACATGGCGAACGTATCCTGCCAGTCCTTGCGATAGGCATCCGCGCCTGCGTACTGTAGCGGTGCGATCATGTCGAATGCGATCATGGTTTGGTCGGGGACGTAGTACGCCATGATGGCGTTGACATCCTTGGCCTTGAATGCCGCCGCAAAGCCATCCTCCAGCGCCTTGATGTCGGTTTGATCCTGCGCGCTGGTATCGGGCGGGGTCACGGGTGCGGAGTTGTTGCAACCGGCGCATGCCGCCAGCAACGCTACCAGGAGTAACTGTCTCACTTTCATTTTGCGTTCCTCGCTTTCATGATCTTTCTGCGTAGATTTGGATGGAAGTCCAGGCCCGGATTCTGCGTGGGTGCAGTGGCCATGGGGCTGTGGGCCTCATGGGTCCCTCTGCATGAATCTTCAATGTGGGGTATCCGCGTGTGCCCTAGCGGGTGCAACGACGGTATCACAGATGTGCGGCTGCTGCGAAGAGGAGATTCGAGGGACGAGGAATTGGATGCGCGGAGAGGATGGGAGCGAGCCCGGTCTCTTGTATGCGCTTAATGAAGCTGTGAAGTTCTCAGCTACGGAGATTCTGGCCGAGCTAGAATGATGCCGCGGAAGAGCGGGGTCCGATTGAAGGCATGCCCTTGTTCCGACCAGGTTCCATGTGCGGTATTCTGCGAAGAGATGTTTGTCACCTTCAAGATGGTGTTTGTGTACGTGACGCTGGGGGCCCTGGCGGGAATCATCGGGATTCCCTACTCGCTGATTGTGGGCGATGTGGAACTGCTGTATCGCGTGGTGGTGCGTGGGATTGTGCCGCTGGGGTTGCGCGCGGGTGGGATTCGCGTAGAGGTGACAGGCACGGAGAATGTGCCGGCGGGGGTGAGCTGCATTTATCTGTCGAACCATGTGTCAAACCTGGATCCGCCGGTGCTGATGCCTGTGCTTCCGGGCCGTTGTTCGGTGCTGCTGAAGAAGGGGCTGATGCGGATTCCGCTGCTGGGGACGGCGATGCGGCTGGCGATGTTTGTTCCGGTGGAGCGGGGCAGGAATCGCGAGGCTGCACAGGCGAGCGTTGCGGCGGCGGCGGCGGCGCTGCGGAGTGGGTTGCACGTGCTGTTCTTTGCGGAGGGGACGCGGTCGGAGGACGGACGGCTGGCGGGCTTCAAACGTGGGCCGTTCTACCTGGCGATGGAAACGGGCGCACCGATCGTTCCGATTGCGATCTCAGGAACACAGGCCATGATGCGCAAGCACAGCGCAGCGATACGGCGGGGAGTGGCAAAGATCGCGATCCTGCAGTCGATCGATCCGGCAGACTACTCAACGCGCGAAGAGCTGATGAACGCGGCGCGGGGGGCGATTGCGGCTGCGCTGCCTGAGGAGATGAGGCCGCTGGGGACGAAAGCAGAGGTTACGGAGACATAGCTCCGGCTAGGGTTTCCGGTGCGGCAGGTGGGCGGCGATGTCCGGCCAAAATTCGCGGAAGGTATTGGTGGCGGCATCGCGCATGATGGCATAGCCATATTTGGTGGCAAGAGAGCTTGCCGTGCGATCTGAGCTTGGGTAATAGCTGATTGAAATTCCCTGGGCAATGCCGCGCCCCAGCAGTTCGGAGGCATTGAAGGTATTGTGCCTCTGGTAATTCGGAGTGATGAGCACGCGGCTGGATGCATAGAGAGCACGTCCCAGAATGCGTCCATGCCCGCGAGAGTAGTAGCGCTCATCCTCATGCAAGACAGACGGCATTGCGAAGATGACCCAGTAATTGCCATCCACTTTGTCCGCAAATCCCCGCCATGAATAGGCCCAGAAGCCAGGCACTCCTTTGCCTAATTTGGGATGCGCGTCCTCCCCCTCGGCGATCATGGAGGTGAGTCCAACAAAGACGAACGAGGAGTAGTCGAAGCTGTTCTGGGTGGCAATGCGGAAGGCCTGCTTCGGAGTGGGAGGAGGCGGAACGGAGCCGGCGCTCACGGCACGGAAGTTCGGCATCACTCCCAGGATGCGTTTGGGCTGCTGTCTGACCGGCGGAGCGGGCTTGGCATCTCCGCTATTCTGGGTAAGAACCGGCTGCGTATGCATCGCTTGCGCATTCAGCGCCCCCATCGGGGGGGGGGAGCATCCGGCAACTCTGTGAGGGAAACCGCCTGCTGCGCAGGCGCAAAGTTCATGGCAGCGCAAACGATGCCCACAAAGCACAGAAAACGCAAGATGTGTCGATCCTCCGAAAGCCTTGAGATAAAGATTAGATGAAGATTTAGAGGGGTTTGACGTAATTATTTGACGATGGCGTTGAATCCGTCGGCGAGGACGCGCTGTTTCATGGCTTCGGCATCCTGGCGGGTGGCGAAGGGGCCGATCTGGACGTGCAGGAGATTGTCCTGGGGTTCGTGGCGGACGGCGACGCTATAGCCTTTTTTCTGCAGCGAGGCGAGCAGGATGTTGGCGACATCCTGGCTGGAGACAGCAGCGACCTGCACAACAAGGGTCCCTGTGGGAGAGCTGGCGGGTTGTTGATTGCCGATTGGTGGCTTGTCTCCGACGATGCTGCCATCGGCTTGGGTTGCGGCGCTCTTCGCCGGATTGGGCGACGGTGTGGGCTCGGTGGAAGCGGGCTCCGTTGGCACGACTGCTGTTGTGGTGGAGTTGTCGGCCACTGGTTGCGTGGTAGGCTCGGCGGGCTGATCGGCCAAGCTTCCGGCGGCAGGCTTGGCTGAGCCGCTGCTGTAGGGATTGTCGGACGCGGAGGCGGCTGTGGTGTCGGGGGTGACGGACTGGGCGGATTTGCGGCCCATGGAGTATCCGAAGCCGAAGAAGCCTGCGCAGAGCAGCGCGAGCACGAAGAAGATGCCGAGGATACCCGGAGTGCCGAGCGAGATCTCACGGTCGGCACCGCGGTCGAGATCGGAGTGGTTCGGATCGCGGGTGTAGCCGCGACCCGGTGGATCTTCATCATCGTCGTCGAAGAGACGCTGTGTCACCTTCTACTCCTTTGGCTTGGCATCCGACGCCGCGACAGGAGCGGCGATGGCTGGAGCGCCGATTGACTTGTTGAACATGTTGACCAGCTCCATGGGCAGAGGGAAGACGATGGTGGTGTTCTTCTCGACGCCGATCTCAGTGAGGGTCTGGAGGTAACGGAGTTGGAGGGTCATGGGCTGGGTAGCCATGAGGGCAGCGGCGTCGACCAGCTTGGCGGCGGCGTTGAACTCGCCTTCGGCATGGATGATCTTTGCACGGCGCTCGCGTTCTGCCTCGGCCTGCTTGGCCATGGCTCGCAGCATGTTCTCCGGCATGTCGACCTGCTTGACCTCGACCGAGACGACTTTGAGGCCGAAGGGCGCGGTGTGGCCGTCGATGATGGTCTGAATGCGCTGGTTTAGGCGGTCGCGGTGGGCGAGTAGCTCGTCGAGATCGACCTCACCGAGGACGGAGCGCAGAGTGGTCTGCGCGAACTGCGAGGTCTGGTAGACGTAGTTGGAGACTTCGACGACCGCCTTGACGGCATCGACCACGCGCATGATGATGACTGCGTTGACCTTGAGGGTGACGTTGTCGCGTGTGATGACGTCCTGCGAGGGGACTTCCATCGCTTCCTGGCGCAGGCTGACGCGGACGATCTGATCGATGGGGCGGAAGACGAGGATGATGCCGGGACCGGAGGCGTCGTGGCGGACGCGGCCGAGACGGAAGACGACGGCGCGTTCGTACTCCTTGAGGATCTTGATGGAGTTGAGGATGTAGAGCACTACGACGGCGATGGCAATGAGGTACGGCGTGGAGTCGGACATAAGGGGTACAGCTTTCCGGCTGGGGAAAGATCAGCAGCCGAAGTGATTGTAAATGGAGCGAGGGATGGCCGGGGTGCGTTTGTTGGTGCGAGGGGGTTTATCGGCGGGATTCGCGCTTCAAGCGAATACTCTACTCATCGCAACGTGCGCGATGAGTGGGGCAGTCGTTGATGTAGAGCGGGAGGACGGAATTACGGGTTGCGTAGGAAGACGAAGGATACGTTGCCCAGCAATCCCGACTCAGGTGGGAGTTGCGCGGCGGGGCCGAGACCGCCTCCCCTGCCACCTCCTCCTGTAGGACTGGCCTGAGCTGCACCTGCGGCGGGAGTCCCGCGACCGCCCGCTGAAGCGCCGGGAGCGGCGGTTGCGCCCGGAGCCGCGCGTCCGCCACCGATAGCCGCCCCAGCTCGTCCACCTGCGGGAGGTGCAGCAGCAGTGCCAGCAGCGACGGTGCCCGTTGGTATGGGCGCGCCCGGCTGTGCCAGCACTCTCTGATCCGGTGGAAGCAGACGATCACCGGCGATCCTGTTCGTCCACTCATTAGTCACCGCAATCTCCAGCTTGTTTGCACCGGGCGTGAGCGCGCCGGTCACGTCCACGCGATAGGGCGGCGCCCACACCAGTCCGGTAGATTTGCCGTTCACCATGACCTGGGCGATGTCGCGGACGGTGCCGAGGTCGATCCAGATATGCTGGCCAGGCCGGAACCAGGAGGCCGGTGCCTGCACCGTCCTGGTGTAGGTGGCGGTGCCGGAGAAGTACTTAACGCCGGGGATGGAGCTGCCGGTCCAGGAGACGAGCTTTGACATCTGGACGCTGGGCGGTGCGCCCCAGTTCGCTGGGAAGGTGAGAGTCCACTGTCCGGAGAGAGTGGTGAGCTTCGTCTCGACAGGCGTCGATGCGCTGCGTTCTGGGGCAGGTGCGGCGTTGCGGAAGACGACGAATACAGACTCGCGCTCTGCGAGCTCGAGTGGGAGTTCGGTAAAGCCGGTGCCAGCGACATATGCGGCAGGTTGGATTCCCGGCTGACGATTACCGCTGCGGTCTGGAATCCTAGCGACGGTGGTGTACCCGGCCGTGTCACCAGGCTTGCCGCTCGTCATCGCTCCATCCATGGGCCGCCAGATTTGAACGTCCTTTCCGCTGACGCGGAAGCGCGCGTCGATGTGGACGGGCGCGTCGGCCTGGTTGGCGACGAAGTAGATGTCTGCATCCTGCATATGGCGATGCACCCAGGCCGGAGAGTTGTCGAGTGAGCCGCTGGAGGCGAAGTCCTGCGGTGAATTGAGGCGCGTGAGCACCTCGTCGAGGGTAATTCCCCAGTAGGTCATGCCCTTACCGAATGCGTGCTGGTTGAGGGTAACGCCGTCCATGTCTCCCCAGAGATCGGTGGCCAGGGTGTTCACTGTAGCGTCTGACTCAGGGTAGTGCAACAGGCTTGGAGAGCTGGTGGGACGCGGGCCGACGATGGTGGCACCGGAGGCGACCAGATTGTGCAGCTTCTGCAGGACCTCGGGCGTCATCTGCGTGGTGGGCGGCAGCACCAGAACGCGATAGCTCATGCCGTCGGGCATTTCGCTGCTGCCCTCGACGTGGATGCGGCCGTCCGGAGCGACGCTGGTGCGATTCATCAGAACATCGGTGTTGATTACATCGTAGTCGTATCCGGCGGGCGGGGCGGGCTGCAGCCCGTCGCCCCAGAAGGGCATGGTGGACGGCGCGCCTTCGGGTAACAGGTAGGCAAGGTCGGCTACGGGGCTGCCCTGCTGCAGCATGTAGTCGACGCGCGCGACGTACGTCATAAATGGCTTGGCCATCTCAGCCCAGGTAATGTTGCGGTTGATGTGCGTGCCAACCATGGTGTTGCCGGGTTTGGTGTCCAGAGGCTGCTCGGCCGAGGTATGGAAGACGATGCGGTTGACGCCCTGAGTGAACCAGTAGTCCGCAATCTTCTTGAGAGTGTATGGCGCCTCGTATCCGCCGCCGGTGAAGGTCTCGGTGGCGACCAGCGGCTTGCCGTAGACATGTGCGGTAGAGGCGGCACCGCGCACATCGACGTAGTACATCGACTCGGGATGCAACGCATGCACCCAGAACTCCGCCATTGGGATGTCGATGTGGCTCTTATTGAGCAGAGTGTCTTCAGGGATCTCGAGCGCGACGCCGGAGGCCTCGGAGTATGCCTTCATACCGAGCTTGTGGAGTTCGGTGTCCATTGTTCCGTAAAAATCGCCGGCATACAGGTCAGCGAGGGTCCGCCGGAAGTCCCAGAGGAAGCGGTCGCTGACGTCCGCGTTCTGCACCACGCGCCCAGCCAGCACCGGCAGATATGGCGTGGGGTCGTAACCACGGCGCTTCTGGAACTCGGCGATCATGTCGTCAGTCCAGTTCTGCATTCCGGCTTCCCAACTATCCATCGTCATGTACTGGACAGTGGACCCGATGAGGTCGCCGAGGTGCTCTTTCATGGGGTCCATGTAGCCGGCGAAGTACTGCTGCACATACTTGGAGCTAAGCTTGTCGACCTCGAGGCCGCTGCCCGCGGGCACAGAGGGGCGGTTGCGCGCGCCCGTCAATGTGTAACCCATGCGCAGGATGGTCCAGTAGCCATCGGGCACATCCCAGTGCAGGGTACCGTCCTTATCCATCTTGCCGGTGAGGTCGACGATGTCGGTGCGCGCGATTTCAGCGGCTACAGGCGACTCAGGCGTCGGCACAACATCGTAGCGATCCATCAGGCTGCCGAACGCACCCTTGTCTTCCCAGCGATTGACGCGCGCGTCGGAGTAGAAGATCGCCTCGCTGATGCTATAAGCGGTATTCGCAGCTGCGGGATTGGCTGCGGGATTGGCTGCGGGAGTGGGCGCGGCCTCACCATGAATGACCTCCGCCGGAGAAAGGGCTGAGCGATCAAACTCGATGCGGAAGAACTTCGCCGTGACCGCAGGAAAGGCAAATGTGCGGAGGGAAGCGCCGTGATAGCCCTGTGGGCCGGGCATCTCGACGATGGTGCGGAAGTTTACACCGTCGTTGCTGGCCATAATCTTGCCGACGGGAATCTTGCGGCTACCCAGAGACAGCGCTCGCGCCGTGTAGGGCTGCGCAAACTCGTATTGCAGCCACGGGGAGCCGCCATTGCTGGGCGCGGCGATGTTGACCGAGGTGTTCAGACTGTCGTCCATCAGGGCCGCGGCGTCGATTGATCCGCCGCTTGTGGTCACCTTGGGATGCAGCGACGCCATAGGCGATTCGGCGGCGGGCGTGCGGTATGCGACGATGGCGCTATCGGCATAAAAAGGGGGATCAGTGGGTGTTCCGCCCGAAGTTAAATCCCGCACTAATCCTTCTTTCGAGGGCGGCTGCGCTAACTTGCCGGCGAACTTGACCGGACCGGCCACATCGGTCTCGCTCCAGACCAGCCTCTTCATAGCCATCTGCTGGGTCACCCAGGGACCGCCCGCCTCGCTCCATCCGGCGCAACTGAAGATCGACATCTCCATGCCGAGTTGCTTGGCAAGCTGCGCGGAGTGCAGCACCGCGTGGTACCACTCCGATGTGCCGAAGTTGATCTTCGGTTCCACAATCTGGCCGTTGCCGGACGCGACATCGACGAGTTGGAAGCCGCCGATGCCGACACGCTTCATCCACTCGATGTCCTTGGTGATTCCGGTCTCGGTGACGTTGCCGTTGGTCCAGTGCCACCAGGTGCGGGGCTTGGCGGAGTCGGGCGGCGTGAGGAATCCCTGGGCCAAGGTGTCTTGCGCCGATGACGCGGCGGCAGCCTGGGCCGGGCGGCTGGAGCTTTGCGCGAAGAGCAGAGTTGCAGCGGCCAGCGCGGTGGAAATGGCGATAACGGTGAGGGATGTCCGCCTTGAACACACGGCCAGACAAGCGGACGACGCATCCTTGAAAGACATGCGGATCGCTCCGAGGGCACAGGATTTGAATTGCTTGCGAGATGAAACAAAACGCAAGTTGACGCTAGATTCATGTCGTGGGAGTTGTCAAGCAATCGGCTGAACGATAGTGGGTCAGTGCGACCGGAATGACTGAAGATTCCGATAACCCTGAATGATATTTCAGGCACTACAAACAGAAGTACCGTCTGACTCCCAAGTCGTTATTCCCTAAATTCAGAGTTGCAGATCGAGCTGGCGATCTTGCGCTTGTTCGTCTTGTAATGCAGGTTCAGCGCTCGGAACCCGAACTGTTCTTGCTGATGCTGTACAGGCCACATAATGGCGGCCTGGGAGAGCTTATATGCGACAAAAAATCTATGTAGGAACGTAGACACCTGTAGTGTGATGCCGGAGTTCTCATCGAATCGGGCCCATCGCTACCGTCAAACGGAATCTCCGATCTCTCCTGCCTCTCTCGAGGAGATCGGCGCGAACACGTACTGAAGACCTTTTCAGGAAGGTTGTTAGTGCCACATTCTTCCTGGGTTTGCAGCAAGGCCGATTATTGATGAGTGAACTCGGCGAGCACCGGGTTGCCGCTGGAAAGACTGAGCAGGTAGAACTTGTTGTTGCCGACGACGTAGAAGAGTGCGGGAGCGCCGCTGCCTGTGGTCAGGACGACACGCCCGTTGGCTGAGCCGGTGGAGGTGGTTGAGATGGCAATATCGGGTTGGAGGTAAGCAGTCTGGTTTGAGTCCTCGCTGAGGGTGAGGGAGCCGCTGGTGTTGGTGAGTTCGATGTTGAAGTAGGCGGTGTTCTGGGCCACGGGATCGAAGGTGCCAGCAGAGAATGATCCCGTGGGTAAGGTGGTAGCGGTCTGTGGTTCGATACCGCCGGTGTAAACATTGCCGCTGAAATCCATGGAGAAGCCGGAGTTGGTGCCTGCGAGGTAGAGGTACGTGCCGCTGGAGCCGGAGCCGATAGTGGCCAGGCCGTGGGAGGATACGGTATAGGTCGCGCCAGTGCCTGAGGATGGAGTCCAGGGCCCGGGGCCACCACTGGCGACGCCGTCGGCCGTACCCTCACTGTTGGTGTCCAGGGAGTAGCTGAGAGTGCCTGTGCCGCTCCAGGTAAGGACGCCAAGTTCGGCTGTAGATCCAAAGCTGGGGCTGGAGACCAGGCCAGAGGCGTGGAGGATGGTGGCACCGGTGAGGTTGGCGACGGTGAAGCTGCCATCGGCGATGGTCTGCTGCGCCACCTGGCCAGAGAGCAGATCATTTCCTGAGCTGGAGTTGGTGGGATCGCTGCTGAGAAAGAATGCCTTGGTGGCATCGACGATATAGAAGACCAGATCAATGGTCTGGGTGCTGCTGCCGGCAGGAACGGAGAAGGTCATGGTGCCTCGGCCATTGGCGCTGCCGGTGGCGCTGCTGATCGCGTATGTACCGCCGGAGTTGAGCGTGGTGGGCGTAGTGATACCCGAGTCGCTGGCCAGAAGTTGCCCGCTGGTAATGCTGCCATTATTGAGCTGCATCTCACCGATGACGCCGGAATGAGTCTGGTTGGAGGCGGTGCTACCGGCCTTGAAACCCTGCAGGCCGATGGCGTATCCACCGCTGACTGAGGCCGTCGAAAAGGCACTGCTGGTCTGAAGTTGGAAGCGGCCGGTCTGGCTGGAGCCGCTGGCGTTGAAGAGGGTCATGTAGCCACTGACAGCAACGCCGCTGGTAATTTTGTCCACGGAGATGACATAGACGCTGGAGCCTCCGGCTGAGGTGGTAGTGAGCATACCGCTGCCGTTGGAGCCGACGGAGTAACTGCCCCCCGTCATGGCTATGTTGAGGGAGGGGGTGGAGGTGCCGGTGCCGTTGGAGTCAAAGCTGCCGGTGGTGATGGAACCGGAGCCGTTAGCGGTGAAGCTGCCGACGCGCATCAAGGGATTGCCGAGGGCGTCGAAGCCGCTGACATAGAAGGCATACTGTCCAGTTAGCTCGGCATTGGAGCCGGTGCGATTGGTGTTGGCGGCGATGTTGATGGTGTAAGTTTGGGTGGCGGTATTGCTGCTGTGGTCGGTGACTTTAACAGTGACCGCGGTGCCGGCGGCGGTAGCGGTGGGCGTGCCGGAGATGAGGCCGGCAGTATTGGAGTTGAGGGTCGAACTGTTGCTGATGGCCAGTGGGCTGGGCAGGGTTCCGGAACTGACGCTCCAGCTATACGGTGGCACACCTCCGGTTGCGGTGAGGACGATACCAAACGGCAGGCCCACCTCTCCAGTTAGGGTCGTGCCTGCGCCGGTGGCAATGGCCAGTGGAACACCAGCAGGACTGACTGCGAAATTCAAGGGTACTGGCACTGAGGTCTGGCCGTTGGCTGTGACCATGACAGAGATACTCACTGTGCCTGTAGTGGAAGGTGTCCCGGAGATGAGACCGCTTGAGGCATTGAGGGTAAGGCCGACGGCGGCCAATGAACCAGAACCGGAGGACGGTGAGGCGGCCCAGACCAGCGTATTGGTGCAACTGGTGCAGGCCAACGTCTGACTATAGGCGCTGCTGACCGTGGCACTGGGCAGGCTGGTAGTGGTGATAACTGGGGTTGCGGCGGGAGCTACAACAATGGAGAGCGCCTGACCGACGGAGGCCACGCCGCCGACAGTGACGGCTACAGTAAAGTTGGCGGTGCCGTTGCTACCCACGGCGGGTGTGCCGCTGATGACGCCGGTGGCAGCGTTGAGCAAGACTCCGGAAGGCAGAGCTCCGCCAGTAACGGCCCACGAGACAGTGCCACCATTACCGTAAATGTAGGCTGGGGTCTGACTATAGGCGGTGCCTACCGTCCCTCCTGGGAGCGTAGTGGTGGTAATGATGGGCGGGCCGGGATTGATGGAGAGACTGAGGTTGGCGTTTGCAGTTTGCGTGTTGGTGGTATCGGAGTCTGTTGCCGTTGCAGCAATCGTGAAGGGGCTGCCAGTTGTTGTGGTAGGCGTTCCACTTAATACGCCTGCGGTGGACAGTGTAAGTCCGGCGGGAAGACCCGTCGCCGACCAGGTATAGGGCGATAGTCCGCCGCTTGCAGCCAGGGTGGTGTTGTAGGCGGCACCGGTGCTGCCGGCTGTAAGCGTGCTGCTGGTAATGCTCAGCGCGGCGCGGACGTTGATGGTGAGCGCTGTTGTGGACTTGGTCTGCTGAACCGAACCGACACCAGCGTCCGTTGCGGTGACAATCACGTTGCTGGATGTACCTGCGGCAAGGGGTGTGCCGCTGATGATGCCAGTGCTGCCGTTAATCGTCAGGCCGGAAGGCAATCCCGTCGCGCTCCATGTAATCGGCGCGGTTCCGCCGGCAGCCGTAAAGCCTAACGAGGTGTAGGATTTCCCGACCACGGCGCTGGATAAGGTCGGCGTTGTGACACTCAGTGGGGGCGAATTGACCGTCAATGTCAAAGCGCCAGAGATTGCCGTAACCGGGACGATGGGGGAGCTGTCCGTGATCTTCAATGTAATTGTCGAGACGCCGGATGCAGTGGGTGTGCCGGAGATGACGCCCGCGCTGGAGAGTGTGAGGCCCGCGGGCAAGTTACCACCGGCGGCAAGGCTCCAGGTGATGGGACCAGTGCCTCCTGTCAAGCTGAGTGTGGTGCTATAGGCGGAACCGACGAGACCGGCAGGGAGTGATGTTGTGCTGATGGCTGGCGCTGGATTCACCGTGATCTGAACGGAGGCTGATACGGAGGATTGGGCAACCGACGTGGCCGTTACGTTGGCCATGAACGGAGCGCTAACGGTAGTTGGCGGATTGTAAGTAGCGCTGGTGGTTGTGACACTGGTGAGAGTGCCGCCGCCGCTGACGGTCCATGAGGCACCTGCGCTGGCCGTATTGTCGTGCTGAACGGTGGCCGTCAGAGGCAGGGTCTGGCCCTGGTCCATGGTCTGCGCAGTGCTGGGCGAAATGGTTACGATGGGGGTTTGTCCGCCACCGCCGCCGCTGCCGCTGCATCCGGCTACAAGACCAACTGAGACGAAAATGCCAACGGAGAGAAGACGGCTGAACATGCCATGCATCGAACTACCTCCAACAACAAAATGGGGTCCAACGGCACTGGATTAAGCCGCATTGATCCGTAAAAGAGCTGATATTACGGCCACATAAACACTGCTCTTTGAATTGCAAGCGGTTTCTGCGATGTGTTTGTGTCAGATTGGATTACGGGTAGTTAGATTTTGATTCTGTTTTTTAGGTTGCCAGGAGCTCTGCGCGAAGAGCAATTCTGAGTGACACATCGCCGGCGTGGTCCCACTCACATGCAATAACATGCATGAAAGGGTTTGATGTGCATGAAATACGGATTGCAGGTAACTTAATTTCCCCCGGATTTCAAACTGAGACACTGCCGGCGGAGCGGAGAGCTTCCCTCTCAGAACGGAGAGTCTGCTACTGGGCTGGTGCGGCGTATCCGCGCTCTCGCATCCACTTGATCAGCATCTCCGTCCAGGGGCTCAACTGCGGATTCGTTGGGGCCAGTCCCGATCCATGCGCCCCATGCTGGAAGAGATGCATCTCCACCTGCACGCCCGCCTTCACCAGCGCCTCGTAAAACATGATGCTATTCATTATGGGGACGGTATGGTCGTCGGTGGTGGAAAATAGGAAGGTGGGTGGGGTCTGCGCGGTGACATGCAGCTCTGCGGACATGGATTCCATCTCCGCCGGAGTGGGTGTGTTGCCGAGGAGAAACTGTTGCGATCCCTTGTGTACATACGGGGCCTCCATGGTGATTACGGGATAGGCCAGGATCAGAAAGTCGGGACGGCTGCTCTGCTGCTCGATCGGATCGGTTGCCGCGGGATTGCCAGCGTCGAAGTGCGTCCCCGTAGTCGCCGTCATGTGGCCACCCGCGGAGAAGCCCCACATGCCGATGTGGTCTGGCGCAATTCCGTACTCCGCCGCGTGGGAGCGCACCATGCGTATCGCCCGCAGGCCATCCCCCATCTCGATGGGGCTGTGGTACTTCATGCCGATCCGGTACTTCAGGACGAAGGCCGCGACGCCGCGCGCGTTGAGCCACGCTGCTACATCCGATCCCTCGCGGACCATGGAGAGGTGCGAGTACCCGCCTCCGGGCGCGATCACCACGGCCGATTTCGTCGGGTTCGCCGCCGGAAGATAGACGGCCAAGCTCGGCTTGTCGTCGTCTGCCGTGCCCAGCGCGCCCGGCGCTCCATCGGGCCACAAGAGCACCGTGGGCGCAGCACTCGCTGCCGGTACCGCAGGTGTGCCCGGCTGTCCTGCCGCTGGCGCCTGCGCCAGTCCCATCGCCGCAGACATCAGTACGACCACAACAGCAACCACTGCCAGAAGACCGCTTCTCCGCATCGTCCCTCCCGATTTAAACTCTGCGCTCCATATTACCCTCAAACCGCCTCTTGGTTGCAAGGCGGGATCGCCGCGAATAAGCACAACGATCCGAGCGGCAAGTCGTTCCCAGCGAGTGGTTGAGCTGCTAAGTTATTTTGAATGAATAGCGGGATGGTGGACGCGGTAGGAATCGAACCTACAACCTGTCGATTAAGAGTCGAATGCTCTGCCAGTTGAGCTACGCGTCCGCATTTGTTGGGGCCTCTTTTTTAAGTGAGGGGCGATGTTGCGATGCGCCGTAATACACAAGGCTACTCACGCGCAACCACCTCGAAAAGAATAGCACATACGAGTGGCGGATAAGTCCGCCTGCATTGTGCGCCGCGGGCCGGTCAGTCGACGAAATCGACCTTGGCTTTGATGGGAAGGATGCCGCGTTCGAAGCCCATATCGAGTAGCTTGCGGATGGCCGCGCGACCGTCGTCTCCGTAGTTGAGGGTGCGCTCGTTGACGTACATTCCGATGAATTTGTCAGCGAGCGAGGGTTCGAGGTCGCGGGCGAACTGCAGGGCGTAGGCGAGCGCCTCGTCGCGGTGGTCGAGGGCGTGCTGGATGCTGTCGCGCAGTGCGTTGGTGGCGATGTGCATCGTCTCCTGGCCTAAGGACCGGCGGATGGCGTTGCCGCCGAGGGGAAGAGGCAGGCCGGTCTGCTCGCGCCACCAATGGCCGAGGTCGAGTGCCTTGATGAGGCCGTTGTTGCCGTATGTGAGTTGACCCTCGTGGATGATGAGGCCAGCATCGAACTCGCCTGCTACGACGGCAGGAATGATCTTGTCGAAAGGGACGGTGACGGTTTCGACCTCGGGGCAGAAGAGCTTGAGGGTGAGATAAGCGGTGGTAAGCGTGCCGGGGACGGCGATGCGGGTCTTCTTGACGTCATTGAGGGAGAGCTTGCGTGGCGCGACCACCATGGGGCCGTATCCCTCACCGACGGAGCCGCCGCAGGCCATCAGGGTATATGTCTCCTGCATGTAGGGATAGGCGTGGAAGCTGATGGCGGTGACATCGTAGAAAGGATCATGGATGGCGCGCTGGTTGAGGGTTTCGATGTCGGTCAGGGTGTGGGTGAATTTAAAGCCGGGGACGCGCACTTTGTTGGTTGCGAGGCCGTAGAACATAAAGGCGTCGTCGGAGTCCGGGCTGTGGGCGATCTTGATCTCCTGGATGGCTGTGCTTGCTTCTGACATGTATTGGCTGTTCCTCGGCAGAGTGGTTCTGTGGATTGGAGAGAAAGAAGGAAGCTCGAGATTGCTGCTATGCAAGGTGAAGGATTCAACTGTTTAGGGCGATGATGAGTCCGGGGTCATAAACGATTCCAACGGCGAAGCGTAGAGTATGTGGCTGCTGCGGCGGAGACCTTGAGAATCTCGCCGGGCAGGAAAGGCGCTACCGCTAAATACCATGCAGCGCTGGGGTTAAGGTGAAGCAGATGGGCCATCCAGCAGGCACCCATCGCGAAGAGAATAACGCTGGCAGTGGCCCCTGCGAGGAGTGCGGCGAGCAGCTGCGAACTATAGATACGGACAGCTCGAACCACGCCGCCCGCGGCTGCGGCTGCGAGCGGGAACGAAAACAGGAATCCGGCGGTGGGGCCGAGAAGTTGAGCAACGCCGCCGGGGCCGTGTGGACTGAAGACGGGCAGACCCATTGCGCCCTCTGCCAGATAGAGCAACATGGCGGAGGAGCCCAGCGCTGGGCCGAGAGCAAGACCGACGAGAATAACGGCCAGGGTCTGGAGTGTGAGTGGCACCGGTGTGAAGAAGAGCGGGATCGAGACGTGTGCGCAGACTGCAATGAAGAGGGTGGCGGAGACAGCCAGAAAGATTCTTCCTGTCATGGTACGGCGAAACTCATGTAGGTTCTGAGTCGCACCGAGCTGGATCGGGAGTGTGGATTGCATGGGTGCTCCTCTAGTGACACGCTGAAGACGATTGAAAGGGTTCTTCGTGCGGCGAAAAACTAACAAGACAAGAATATCAAGCCACGCGGGATTGTGCGCCGACCATGCGCGAGCAGATGTGGATTCCAGCCGCAATCGCATCGGGACGCGGGAAGGGATTTTGGCGGGCGCGCCCAGTACGAACTTGGTTCCTGACGGGATCGAACGCACACTCAGGCCTTGACTGGAACGGCGCGTGCTCTTCCACTGAAAGGATGGATATGGATCCAACGATTTTGCCGAAGACGAGCCGGTTTGCGCCCTTTCGCGCGATGCTTGGGGCGCTCTCGATGGAGCGGCGCAAGCTGGCAACGGTGGCCGCCGCGGCGCTGGCGCTGGCAGTGGCGTATCACGTCGTCTTCGGGGCGAATGGATTAAGGGGGTACGAGCAGAAGCGGCAGGAGACGCATCGTCTCAACCAGCAGATGCAGGAGCTGCAACGCGAGAACGACCTGCTGACGCAGCATGTGAGCCGGCTACAGAGCGACCCCAATGCGATCGAGCACCAGGCCCGCGAAGAGCTGCACTACGCGCGTCCGGGAGAGGTCATCTACACACTACCCAGTAAGTGAGAGTGGCCCAGTCTATAGAATTGTTGCCGAACGATTGAGCGCCACAGTGCGGTAGGTGGGCTCGAAGCCGAGGCTGCGGGCTACATTGAGAATACGGTCGAAGTTGAGGCTGATGGTTGCGCCGGCCTTCTGGGTGACCTCGTCCTCGATGGGCAGGTCGAAGTCGTCCGCGCCGTAGAGGAGGCCCTCCAACGCGCGCTCATTCTGGGTGAGGACCGAGGTGCGGATGCGTGGGATATTGTCCAGGTAGATCCGGCTCAACGCAAGGTGGCGCAGGTATTCAGCTGTAGTGATCTCTATGTTATGGAGCTGTGCTCCGAGCGGTGTGGACCAGGGCTTAAAGTTCCAGCAGAGGAAGCTCTCCTGACCGCCGACCTCGTCCTGGAAGCGTCGGGTACGGTCGAGGTGCTCGATGCGCTCCTCAATGGTCTCGTCGAAGCCGATGACCATGGTGGCGGTGGTGCGCAATCCGGCGGCGACAATGGCTGCCTGTGCCTCAAAGAACTGCGTGACGGTGTATTTGAACTTGCTGTGACGGCGACGGAAGTCTTCGGTCAGAATCTCCGAGCCACCTCCGGTGATCCAGCGGACTCCGGCCTGCTTGAGGCGCTGGGCCGTGGCGGCATAGCTCAGCGAGGCGTGGTCGGCGAGGTACATAAACTCGGCGATGGTGAAGGCGTAGAGCTCGATGCGGTCGCCGTAGCGGGCGCGTATGGCGCGGACCAGGTTACAGTAGTGGTCGATGGTGAGGTTCGGGTTGAAGCCTCCGTTGAAGCCGGCGAGGTCTCCTCCGAGCGCGAGGAGTTCATCCAGCTTGGCGAAGATCTGTTGTTCGGTGAGGACGTATCCGCCCGCCTGGCCGGGGAGGGTGTAGAAAGCGCAGTAATCGCATTGGGCGACGCAGACGTTGGTGGTATTGATGATGCGCATCAGCAGATAGGTGCAGGACGCGGGGGGGTGGAATCGCGCGCGCACCTGTGTGGCCAGAGTGCGCATCTCCTGTTCGCTGGCCTCGCGCCAGAGCAGGAGTGCGTCTGCGGGCGAGATGCGCTCTCGGCGCTCGATCTTGCGGCGGATCTCTGGAAGGGATGTGCTCACACGCCCATTTTACTTTGTCTCAGCGAAGATAACTTTGGTTTTGGTGCGCCGAGTGCTATTCGCGATAGCACAACGAATTTTATTCACGATTGCAGCGTTCCAGCGCACGAATCACATCAAGCGCCCTGGTGAGCGCGGCCGCGCCGACATTTTGTTCGAACCTCTGCTGCATCTTGTCAAAGGCGGCAATCACGCGCAGCGCGCACTTCTTGCCGGGTGGCTTCAACGCCAGCAGATACCCGCGGGCGTCGGAGGGATCGATCTTGCGTTGCACCAAGCCTTTCGCCTCCAGGGAAGAGATGGCATGGCTGACGTTTCCGCGCGTGGTGACGAAGGTTTCGGCGAGGTGAGACGGCTTGATTGGACGCGGCACCTCGAAGAAGATCGCGGCGAGCAGCAGCCCTTCCATGAACCCGAGGTCATCCGCGGCGAATGCTTCGGAGGCGAGCCGGTCGAAGTGCCGGGCGGCACGCTTTACCGTGAACATGGGACTCTCGTGAAGGAAAGCTTGAATGCGCATTATTCGTTGGCTATAGTTTACGCGATCAATTATTTATAGCAAGACAAAAGTATGGTTGCGCCTGTCCACTTACTGCTGCATGATCGCTCAGGAAAACTATGAACGAGCCGGGCAGTCCCTCGGGGGCTAAAGCCCCGTCCTTTCAAAGCAGAGACTTCATCGTAATCACGGAGCCGATCACATTCTGATGAAAAGAACACTAGCTTTCTTATCGTTCTGCCTGATTTGCGGGGGATTAGTCGCAGGTCAGCAGCCGGGGACACTGACGCAGACAAACAGCTCGCCGACGGTCATCCAGAGCGTAGACGTGACGACTACCGTGGAGCCGCTGCCGTTGGCCGAGAGCGACCGTTCGGTGGAGACGATGCTGCCGCGCACGGCTCCAATGGGGACAGACAGCGTTGAGGATCTGCTGCGGACAGACCCATCGCTGAACCTACAGGCGAGAGCGGGCGAGGGCGTGCAGGACGACCTGTCGATACGTGGGACGACGTTTGAGCAGTCGCTGATCCTGGTGAACGGGCTGCGCGTGAACGATCCAGAGACGGGACACCTGAACCTTGACATTCCAGTGCCGCTGGACGCGGTATCGCGAGTGGATGTGCTGCACGGCTCTGGTTCAACCTACTATGGTTCAGATGCGATCGGCGGCGCGGTGAACTTGCTGACCGGCCCGCCGGGCGCGGGGTTGAGCGTGGTGGCGCGCTCAGGCGGGGGGAACTATGGGTCGTTGGAGAACCATCTGCGCGCGAGCTACTCCTCGGGGACGTTTGCCGAGCAGTTGACGGGCAGTCGCGACACCTCCGACGGCTTTATGGCCGACCGCAACTACAGCAGCAACGCGGTGGCCAGCGAGAGCTGGTTGAAGACGAAGCCAGGAACGACAGACATCCTTCTATCGGCCAGCGACCGTCCCTACGGCGCCAACGATTTCTATGGGCCGTACAACTCCTGGGAGCGGACCAAGGGGTGGTTGGCGAGCATCCAGCAGCAGCTTGGCCCGCGCACGGCTGCCAGCTTCGGCTATCTGCGGCACAGCGATCTGTTTGTGCTGCTGCAGGGACTGCCCGCCATCTACGAGAACAACCACATCACCACCAGCTACGAGGGCGCGCTACGCAGGGCCGATGAGTTGGGCAAGAATACAACACTGGCCTATGGGTTGGAGGAGTCTGGCGACTCGATCCATAGTTTCAACTTCTCACAGGGTAGTTCCGGCGAGGTCCGCAGCAACGCTCTCGGCGTCCATGCGCGCAACCAGGGTGCGGGCTACGCCAACCTGAGCCTGCGCGCGTTGCGTCGCTTTTCGCTCTCCGTCGGCGCGCGCGAGGAGATACTGTCGGGCGGGGATTCAGTCTTCTCGCCGAGCGTGGCTGGGGCCTATACGTTGACCAAAACGCTGCGCCTGCGCGGCTCGGCGGGGCATGGTTTCCGCCTTCCTACGTACACCGATCTCTACTACTCAGACCCAGCGACGATAGGCAATGCGGCGCTGAAGCCAGAGACAAGCTGGAGCTACGAGGGAGGATTGGACTGGAAGCCCTCGACAGGCCGGCTGACGCTGACGGCGATGGGCTTCAGGCTCAATGAGACGAATGCCATCGACTACTCGAAGCAACTGCCACTGACCGCAGGCGAGCAGTGGCAGGCGGTGAACGTTCCGACGCTGGACATTAGCGGCGCGGAGGCCGACGTACGCGTGCGTCTGAGCGCGACCGGGCGGATCGACCTGAGCTATACAGAGGCGCACTCCGGCAACCTGCCGCCGAACTACTTATCGGAGTATGCGTTCAACTATGCGGCGCAGAACGCAGTCTTCTGCTGGACTGGGGAGTTGCCGAGCGTGTGGGGGCGCGAGATCTCCGCATACACACAGGTGAATGTGGTGCAGAAGACCGGGTACACGGCCTATCCGCTGTGGGACGCTGGCCTGGCGCGGAACACGGGCAGTATCCGACCGTACCTGCGGCTGCTGAACCTGGCCGGGACGGGGTACGAGGAGATTGTGGGCGTGCCGATGCAGGGACGGACCGTCATGGGCGGCATGGAGTGGAGTTGGGGCGGGGACGGTCGAACCCAGCCTTGATAATTTCGTGCACTCCGCTCCTGAACAAAACATGTCTGCGACGCTGTGTTTCGTGCGGAATGCCAGCATTGCGCTTGCCATACTACTGAAGAGCGGTATAAATTCGAGCGAGTCACGACTGAAAGGACATTCCGGTTGAGACCTCCCACATCCTCGGTGGAGCGGACCACTGGAACCCCCAGAAGCAGGCAAAGCAAGTGAAGTTAGCAGAAGGAGTCTCAATGAACCGGTTGTTCTCGTCCGTCATAGTTTTCGCGATTGCGCTCAGCTCCACCGTCCTGGCGCAGGACACGCGCAACGTCACCGAACCGAAGATTCCGTCCGCCTGCACCAAGCTCGACGCCAATCTTACCTCGGTCTTCGACGGGAAGTTCAACACCCTCGCCCCGGCCGATGAGTCCAAGCTCGACACCGACCGCATCCAGAAGGCGATTGACTCCTGCGGCAAGGGCAAGTCCGTCGCGCTACAGGCGCATGGCAAGTTAAATGCGTTTCTGAGCGGCCCGCTTACGCTTCGCGATGGCGTCACCCTGGTGGTCGACAAAGGTGTGACCCTCTTCCAAACACTTGACCCGGCCTTACTCGTAAAGCCCCTCATCACCGTTACCGACGTCTCCGGCGCCGGCGTGATGGGGGACGGTGTCATCGACGGTCGCGGCGGCGAGAAGTACGTCGGCAAGACCAACAGCGCGTGGGACCACGCCGGTGGGCCGCTCGCCCGCCTCATCGTATGCGACCATGCGGACAACTTCACGCTGTATCGTATTACGCTGAAGAATTCACCGAACTTTCACGTCGTCTATAACGGCGGTGACGGCTTCACCGTATGGGGTGTCAAGATCGACACGCAGCAGCTCCGAGCCCCAAACACAGACGGCATCGATCCCGGCAAAGGTTCGAAGAACATCACCATCACGCACAGCTTCATCCGCGCGGGGGACGATAACGTCGCCATCAAAGGCGGCGGTCCCGGCGAGCTCACCAACATGACGGTCAGCCACAGTCACTTTTACTGGGGCCACGGCATGTCCATCGGCTCCGAGACCAATGGTGGCGTCAGCAAACTGCGCGTCTTCGATCTCTCCCTCGACGGCGCGGACTCCGGTATCCGCATTAAGAGCATGGGAACGCGCGGCGGCCTGGTTCACGACGTAGTCTATAGCGACATCTGCATCCGCAACTCCGTCAAACGCCCCATCGACATCACGATGGCCTACGCCTCCAACGGGCCGGTCAAAGGCCCGTCGCCGCCGACCTTCCGCGACGTCACCCTGCGCAATGTGCGCGTATCCGGCGGTGGCGTAAATCCCACCATCCTCTTCGACGGTTACGACCACGAGCACCGCGCGCAGATCACCCTCGACGGCGTCTGGCTGACCGACGCGGCTAACCCGGCCAAGCCCTACACCTACAAATTTGACTACGCCGACATCACCTACGGCCCGGGCGGCAGCAACATCGTGCTCCCCTCGCCGGCCACCGATGTCACCATCACCGGAAAGCCCTCGGAGGGCAAACCCGAATCCTGCGATAAGATGTTCGTCCCCTTCCCCGAGTAAGAATTGGGAGGAAGCAGATCGGATTGTGAGCGCAGCGTGGCTGGTATCCGGCACCGGGCAAAGCGGGAGAAGTGTTCCATTTGGCGGAATGGAGAAACCGACTATGGAGTGCCGGGTATGTTTATGTCCTTCGTTCTGTTACCGGTCGGATAGCAGGTTCTCGTATACGCCGGTGATGCGCTGCATCATGGCTTTGTCGGCGAAGTTCTCAGCGGCAATGGCCCTTCCGGCCGTTCCCATATCCTTTGCCAAGGACGGGTTCGACAGCAGCTGGAGGATAGCTGCCGCAAGCGCTGCGGGATCGTCCGGGGGAACGAGGATGCCGCTGACACCATCTTTTACGGCCTCCGAATTTCCCCCAGTGTCGGTGGCGACGACCGGAAGCGACGCAGCCATCGCTTCGATGATGGCATTGGAAAATCCCTCGCTGCGAGAGGGCAGCACAAAGATATCGGCATCCGATAGATGCTGGCGCAGGTCGTTGACGCCGCCTGCAAAACGAAAGTGCTCGGTGAGCTGCAGACCGTCGACGAGAGCTTGTAACTCCGCGTAATAGCCGGGCTCCAGTACATCACCCGCGATGCTGAACGAGACGTTGGGAAAATGCGGCACAATAGCCCCGGCCGCTTGGATGAAGATGTCGTGTCCCTTCACCCGGCGGATATTACCTGCCGTAGTGACATGCAGTTTACCGGAAGTCTTTGTGGTGCCTGGTACTCTCTCCCAGTCGGAGAGATCGAGGCCGTTATATATTGTCCGCACCTGAGCGGGATTGATTCCATCCACCTCGATCGTATGGCGGCGGACCTGTTCCGAGACGGCGAAGACCGCATCGGGAAGGCCTGCCAACAGGCGATAGGCAAGGCGGTGCTTGCGTTTCCGCAAAATTCCCATGTCCCTGCGGCTCCAAACCAGCTTAGCGTCCGACATGGTTTTTGTTGCAAATCCAGCCCACAGATCAGAGCTCTCGAAAAATGTCTGGACAATCTGGATTCGTTGATCCCTGAGAAAGGCTCCAAGATCGAGCGCGGCGCACATTGCTGTCAGATCGTAGGTGCGCCTCAAGGGCAGCAGATAGATGGGGCACGGCGAAGAGCGGAGAGCGAAGCTTTCAGGATTTGCCGAGAAGGTCAGGATGGATGCTCGGTATCCATACTGCGGCAGTAGCGCCGCCAGTTTCAGGACGGCCCGTTCTCCGCCGCCCATGGTTCTGGGAAACTGGTCCAGCACAAGCAGGACGTGGGGCAACGCGCAGCCTACCTCCCGTTTGGGATTCGGCCCCACCTGCGACAACTCGATTATGCTGCTCATGGAGTTATTTCCCGGAAGACAAAGTGGTTGGACGCAGATGGAAACATGAGAATTATACGAAAGAACATTTATCGATAAGCCACGTACGGGTTGATTTCATCGCTGGAAGTTATATCTGGCTTCTCCGTGATTGATTCATATTCCATGAACTGTATTGCGCGAATTGCAGCTGCGGCAAGTACCCAAAGCAGCGCGGTGATCTCAAGATAGGTCCAGCGGTCGCCAAAACAGTTCGCAACGATGCAGGCGCAGGTCGCTAGAAGAAGTCCCAGTCCCAGGCCCCGATAGAGCGGGTCGACGGCGCGCTTGTACAGCCGGTAAGACAGTGCGATCAATTGTTGTAGCAGAGTAAAAGCAAGGATGAAGCCTAGAATTCCGGTTTCCACCAGGACCTTGACATACCAGTTATGGGTGTCTCTCAGGTTGTCGACATGCTGTCCTAGCTGAAAGGTTGCATACCCGGTACCGACAATAGGGCTGTGGAGGATCGAATTCTCAGCATTCTCCCATAACTGAACCCTTTCCTCGGCTGAGGACTCGAGCTGCCCATTAGAGCTCTCGGTCATTGTGACGCGCTCGCGGACAGGGGCAGGTACGATGGTTTGCCAGGTGACGAGAAAGACGCCAAGGACCACAAGCAATTTGCGGTCATTCAGCACGCCGAGGACAAGAACGCTAAAGAGTACCGCGAGATACCCCCCACGGGAAAAGGTATACATGGTTGCAAACAGTGTGGTCGCCACCAGAAGATACCCTACCAATTTAATTTTCTTTTGCTTTGTAAATTGTGTCAGACCCCAAAAGAACATAGCAAACTGGGCCAGAAATGCAGCCGTTTGGTTTGATCCGTATGCCAACGGTCCGCCACCACGCTTGTCCTCATCGAAAGTTGTCCAGGTCCTCGACATGCTCTCCAGAATGCAACTGCGATCGATGAACAGAAGGGAGACCGCCGTAATTAGGACTACATTTCGTATGGTTTTCCGATCTTCGATGACCAGGCCTGCCGCGACAAAGACCAGTGGGATGACCATGTAATCTTTCCACGTCACGAAGTTGACATCAGAGAGCCAAAGCGGAGCGGGAGCATTTGCAAGTACCACGCCGATCCACATTGAAAGATAGAGATATATCCCAAAGACCAACCATGCCCTATAGAGCTTCGATTTAGGGAGGCGTTTCCCGCGAATGAGAGCTCCAACGATGATTGCGAGAACAAGGATCGTCAACATGTTGGCACCCAGCGGGTAGTCGATGAAGTGGTCTCGCAGAGTGCGATACGGGAGGAAAGGGAGCATATAGTAAAGGCCTAAAAGAGGTCTTCCGCTCAACGAGACCAGGCACATGATCCAGAATCCCAAGTATGAGACCAGCGGAATATAGTGTCCTATGCCTGTTCCTAACATGCAGTCACCGTATGTTTGCGGGCGAATGCAACTGGCTCGCCGTAGTCTGATTTAGCATACTAGGCCCAAACCCCGCTTCGCCCAACGACAAAATTGTAAAATGCGAGTGCTGCCGCAGCATTGAGCATGACGAATGTGTAGGCGATAGCGACCGGTTTGAACTTTCTGGTTGATGGAATCACCCTTCCAAAGATGGCTAGTGTGTAGAACAAAACTTGCAGCCAAAAGAACACTCGATAGATTTGTCCACTAGACGATCCGGATGCCACCAACATCAGGGCCAGAAGTAAAGGAACCAGGAGTCGCATTAGCTTATGGCTGATGAGGCGGAAGAGAAGTGGGTTCACCGGCGAAAGCAGCCATGGTGCCAGTCGCAGCAACTGGTAATTTCCAGTCAGCGTGCGGACCTTGCGTGAAAATTCCTTGCCTGTTTCGCTGAAGATATGGTCTCGCGCTACGGCTGAGGGTTGAAATACGACGCGTTTGCCAAGGCGGGCCACATGCATTGGCACAAAAACGTCGTCCAGAATAGTTCCTCGCGGCATATTTGTGTATAGTTCACGACGGATTGCGTAAATAGCGCCGGTTACTCCAACCACCGAGCCAGACGCAGACTCGAGTTTTCGCACAACTTTTTCGATCGTCCAGTAGAGGCCGAGGGCGTCGCTGACAGTCGCGCCGGCTCCGGCTTCAAGCAGCAACTCTCCGCTTACAGCGCCCACGGTGGAATCGGCGAAGCAGGAGACGAGTTCGAGGATTGCATCCGGATCGGCCAACTGGCGTGCATCCTGAAATACCAATATCTCTCCGTCGGCATGCTTTACCGCCTCGTTCAGAGCGCATGCCTTTCCATTCGACTGGTCGAGAATGACGGAAGTGATGCTGCAACCTTGTTCGCACAGAATACTAGCGGTCCGATCCGTTGATCCATCCGAAACGATAACAATTTGCAGTCGGTCCCGCGGGTAATTCAGATGGTGAAGATTCTCCAGTTTGCCAGGTAGATTCGACTCCTCGTTACGAGCAGCGATAAGAATGGAAACCTGGGGCAGGATCGGACGCTGCTGGATCGGTCGACTGCGCAGACAGACCTGTAGCCATAGCCAAATGGCATAGCCGAAATATGCGTAGGCCACCAGTGCGAGGCACAGCCAAAAGAGCAGCTTCATACAACTCCGGATGCAGTCGTGTAGCAAGGCCGATTTCAGCTGCGAACGGCGCTTTTTCCGATGATACGTCATCCGCGCGCTAAAGCTGGAGACAGATTTGGTCCAACAATGCTGGCGGATGTGTTGTTGTGAGTCCAATTACTGAAACCATATTGAACGCCATTCGCTTCGGCATCGTGCTGGGGCGCTGCTTGCTACCATCGCTTATTGGCGCACGGGGTTGCCTGAGGCTTTGAAAGCCAGTAAAGTCGAGATGTTTCGCCAAGGTTTAAATGTTGCTAATGAGGAGTTCCAGCTTGGAGCTACGTGTACGACATATCGCGCGGAACGTGGTATTCAACTGGTTTGGAATGATTGCCAATCTGGCAGCCGGATTCTTCCTGTCGCCATTTATTGTGCATCGCCTGGGAAACATCGCCTTTGGAGTCTGGGTGCTGGCAGTTTCTGCTGTGGCCTACCTTGGCCTTCTCGATCTGGGGATGCAAAGTGCGGTCCTGAGGTTTGTCTCCAAGGGGCACACGCAGAACGATCATCAGGGAGCTTCGGAGGCAATCTCTGCCGCCCTATGGGTTCGGATACAGATCAGCGCGCTCATCCTTATGGTGAGCATCGGACTCGCTGCCGTGTTTCCTCTCGTGTTCACGGTTCCGTCTGATCTTGCCAGAGAGGCCAGAGAAGCCGTATTACTCATCGGTGTGAAGATGGCGATTACGATGTCGATTGGCGTCGTTGCAGGAGTGTTGTCAGCGCTCAACCGCTATGATCTGCAAAATTATTTAAGTCTTGTGCAAACAGCAGTGCGCGTAATTGGAGTAGTGGCTGTGTTGCGTACGGGACATGGCATTGTTGCGATTGCCGTCTGCGAGTTGATAGCGGTACTGATTTACAACTTCCTGCTAGTGTGGGTTGCGCATCGACTCTATCCTGAACTCCGGATTCGACTGAATAAACCGAAGCGCGAGACCCTGAGACGGGTCTGGACTTACAGCTCCTACGCCTTTCTAACAACGGTCGCAGTTCAGTTGGTCTACAACACGGACGCTATTGTTGTGGGTAAGTTTGATTCAGTTACGGACGTGACCTACTACGCGATTGCCCTCTCACTGTGCAGCTATGTAAGTCAGGCAGTGAACTCGATGGGTGCCACATTTGTTCCGGCTGCGAGCACCTACGAAGCGGCCGGTGACAGCGCCAGGCTGCTCATGCTTTATAAGAACGGCACACGAGCTACACTGGCGATCTCACTGCCAATCCTGATCACTCTAATTCTGCGTGGGCCCAGCTTCATTGGCCTCTGGATGGGGCCACAATATTCGCATGATTCGGGGACGGTTCTGATTATTCTCTGCACCGCGTTTCTCTTCTCTTTTGCCAATCGTACCGCTTCCTCGATCGCCTTCGGGATCGAAAAGCATAAGACGGGAGCGATATGGGCGATTGGAGAAGGTGTAGTGAATCTGTCTCTCAGCATTCTGCTTGTGCACTGGTACGGAATGTTCGGAGTGGCAATCGGAACCATGATTCCCAGCTTATTTGTGCATCTTGTGCTTTGGCCGGGTTACATCTCGAAGCTGGTGGGACTCAGCTACTCTGAAGTGGTATGGAAGGTATGGGCACCGGTGTATTTGTCTTCGGTTCCGTTCGCGATAGTTACATACGCAGTGAATGCCCGGTTCCCAGCGCACAATCTCATGGTCTTCTTCCTTCAGGTACTCGCGGTCCTGCCGGTTTTCTATATTATGATTGGGCTGGTCTTCCGGAATTATGTTCGCAGTGAGATATTGCCCAGGATAAGCTCGTATTTTCTGGACGGGGCGAGACCATGAAGGGGGATGGGGTATCCAACCGCAAGATCGCAGTGGCCCACATTATGCCGTGGAGCGGAATGGGCGGAGTCGAGATCGCCACTCTTCGTTTGGTTGAAGCCACTCGCCAGCAGTTCCGCCACATCGCATTTTGTCTGCCTGATGCTGAGTTGCTGCGAGTGGCGTTCGAAAAGCTAAATATTGATACGGTCACCTATACTCTCCCAGTGCCGAGTCTGCGACATTGGGTCAGGTTCTACAGAGAATCCAGGTTTGTTGCGCGACAGATCCGGATGATGGAAGCGGATATTGTTCACTTCTCCGACGAGCGGGCGGCGAACCACAATAGCCTTGCAGCCTACCTTGCCGGCGTCAGGACGGTCTGCCATCTTCGGGTAAGCTATCCGCATCTCGACTGGCGCCAGCGACTCTGTTTGCTTCCGGTGCATAGTTTCATCTTCGTATCGGAAGAGGCGAAGCAGAGTTTTGCCTTGTCGCTGCCTGCTGCTAAGGCGCGCGTGATCTATGACGCAATCGATATTCCTCTCTCAGATACGAGCCAGAGCAATGCTTCCGTGCGCCACGAATTGGGTGTCGCGGATCGATGTATTTTGGTTGGAATGGTTGCACGCGTCTCCCGGCAGAAGGACTACTTTACCTTGGCCGATGCTGCTGTGCGGGTACTGGCCCGCCATCCCGATGCGCGGTTTCTAGTTGTGGGAGACAATTCCCTGGTCGATCTGAACCGCAGTCACTACGCGGAGGTCGCTGAGAAGCTACAGGAATTGGGCATTGCCGACAGATTTATATTTACCGGCCATCGCACCGATGTGCCCCGGCTGATTGCAGCTATGGATATATGTGTTCTATGTACCCACCGGGAGGGGTTTCCGTTGAGTCTTCTGGAGGTAATGGCGATGGGAAAGCCGGTCGTGGCGACCTGTGTCGGCGGGATCCCGGAGATTGTAATGCCCGGGGTGACCGGATTTTTACACGAGCACGGGGATAGCAAAGAACTCGCCGATGCCGTCCTGGCCCTGATTGAGGATCCGGAGGCGGCAAGACGCATTGGCACCGCGGCCCGTGAGAATGTACGGCAGAACTATACCCGCCAGAAGTATTCGGCTGAAATTGCGAAGGCTTATTCGGACGTAATGCAGAGGGAGGGCGGCAAGCGTTGAGCCGCTCCTCGATTTCCAGAATATGGGTTGCTGAAGCCGCAAAAGTGGACGGAAAACGCGCTCACTGGATCGTATAATTACAGCTATGCACACTCAATCGGAGACCAAACCTATTGTCGCTGTCCTGATGGGCAGTCGCAACGACTATGCTGTGATGCGCGCAACCGTGGACATACTGCGAGAGTTCGGCGTGCCGTACGAGGCCCGCGTTATTTCTGCGCACCGCACCCCAGAGCTGATGTTTGCCTACGCGGATTCCGCAGTGGCGCGTGGCCTGCGCGTCATCATCGCCGGCGCGGGCGGAGCGGCCCACGTCGCCGGCATGATCGCCGCCAAGACGACCGTTCCGGTCCTCGGCGTCCCCATCGCAGCGACTGCTCTTCAAGGTTTCGATTCGTTGCTCTCGATCGTGCAGATGCCAAAGGGCGTCCCTGTGGCTACGTTTGCCATCGGAGCCGCTGGCGCAGCCAATGCAGGCCTCTTCGCTGTCGAGATCCTCGCGCTCAGCGACCCCGAATTGCGGACAAAGCTTCTGACCTGGCGTGCTGCCCGGCGTGACGAGGTCCTTGCGGTGTCCCTTGACGACGAGGGCCCAGCATAAGCGAAGCGTCAACCCGTCAAAGAGCGCGACTCCGAATCCGACAACGATCCCGTGCGTTGATGGATGCGCTGAGCAAGGTTGGGACGCAACAGAAAGCGCGGAACCCGTAATAAAGGCTCCGCGCAGTTCTAGATTATTTACGAATCAGGCGACGACTTCGATGCCCATCGACCGCGCCGTGCCGCGGATGCTCTTGGAAGCTGTCTCCACCGAATTGGCGTTCAGGTCCGGCATCTTCTTGGTGGCGATCTCGCGGATCTGCTTCTCTGTCACCTTGCCGATCTTCTCTTTATTCGGCGTGCCCGAACCCTTCTCGATGCCCGCCGCCTTCATCAGCAATACCGCCGCGGGGGGCGTCTTGGTGATGAAGCTGAAGCTGCGGTCCGCATACACCGTGATCACCACAGGAATGGTGATGCCGTTCATCTCCGGCGTCGCCGTGCGCGCGTTGAACTGCTTGCAGAACTCCATGATGTTGACCTGTGCCTGGCCCAGCGCGGGGCCAACCGGCGGAGCGGGCGTCGCTTTACCGCCGAGAATTTGCAGCTTGACGTATCCAGTAATCTTCTTCGGTGCCATGATTCATTCCTCTACTGTCTTCTGGCAGCGGCGCGTGGCCAACTGCCGATTTTCTGTTGCAAAACTTTTGCCTGCACCATGCAGGCCGCGGAACTACTCTTCCACCTTGTCCACCTTGGCAAATTCAATCTCCACCGGCGTGGAGCGGCCGAAGATCGAGACCATCACCTTGAGCGTCTGCCGGTCTTCGTTGACGTCGTCCACGCTGCCGTTGAAGTTGGCGAAGGGCCCTTCGTTGATGCGCACCTGCTCGCCCTTCTCGAACTTGATCTTGCTGGACGGTTTGTCTTTGGTACTCTCGGAGCGGAAGAGGATGGAACTGACCTCGGCCTCCGACAGCGCAACTGGCTTGTCGCCCGTGCCCAGAAATCCGGTAACGCGCGGCGTGTTCTTGATGACGTGCCACAGGTCGTTATCCAGCTCCATCTCGACCAGGACATAGCCGGGGAGGAAGACGCGCTCAATGGTGTACTTCTTGCCGTTGCGCAGCTCGGTGACAGGCTCTGTGGGGATCATGATGCGGCCGATGCGGTTCTGCAGACCGAACGCCTGAATGCGACTCTCCAGCGACTCGCGCACCTTGCGCTCGAAGCCGGAGTAGGCATGGATGATGTACCACTTGAAATTTTCGTTGACCGGTGGAGCAAGCTGTTCGGCCGGCTGTTCGCCGCCGGGGTCCTGCGCCTCTGGAGTCCCTTCGTCTACCGTCATGGAAAGTGCCTTCTTATTGCATCGAACTTGACTATCTCTGTTGCGCAACCCAAGCCCGCAGATACTCGGACCCGGCTGCTATCGCTTCGTGAGGTACTGTATCAGTTGATGGACCCCTTGGCCGAAGATGGAATCCACCAGCGCGAAATAGGCCGCGAAGATGAATACGGTGACGATGACGACCGTGGTGGTGGATTGGACCTCGACACGCGTCGGCGTCACTACCTTGCGCATCTCACTGCGCACGTTCTTGAGGAACTCCATCAATTCGCGCGGTCGCGACTTCAACCGCTCGATCCCGGTGCTTTGCTGGTCCGCCACTGCAATCGTCTTCGCCATGTTGCTGCCTCAAACCTTCATGCGGACTGAACTTTTCCGCTGTGTAGCCTGCCTGCCGTGCTTCGCCCCGCAACAGTGGAAAGGAAAACTGGCGGGGGAGCTCGGATTCGAACCGAGAAGATCGGTTTTGGAGACCGACAGTTTAGCCGTTGAGCTTACTCCCCCGGCTGGCCGGGAGGGGAATGAACGCTGGGGCTTGTCGTTCCCTGTTCTATGTTCCCTGATCCCTGCTGGTACTTACTTCGTCTCTTTGTGGTCCGTGTGCTTGCGGCAGGTATTGCAGAACTTGGAGAACTCGAGGCGACCGGTGGTCGTCTTCTTGTTCTTGGTCGTCGAGTAGTTTCTGTTCTTGCACGCCGGACACTGCAAGGTAATAATTTCGCGCATTGAGTTTCTTCTCCTAACGTGGCCAGCCACCTCGGCTGGCAAGCAGCGTACGGTATGGCACGCCGCAACACAGGGCTTGTTTGCCCCTTCTGCCAATCCTGAATTGTCCTACGGAAAGCGGTGCGGTCAGGCCACGCACAACCTTCTACTATTATCCACAAAAAGCCGTTTTTAGGGAAGCTGCAAGGGCCCATTTCCAGGAAAGTCAAGTGGCGAGCCGAAGCCCGCCACTTTCTATGCTGATTGGCTCTAGCCTACTTGATGATCTCGCTGATGGTACCAGCGCCTACTGTCCTGCCACCCTCGCGGATGGCGAAGCGCAGTCCCTTCTCCATGGCCACCGGGGTGTGCAGCGTCACTTCCAGCTCCACGTTGTCGCCCGGCATCACCATCTCGGTGCCCGCCGGCAGTTTGGCCGAGCCGGTCACGTCGGTCGTCCGGAAGTAGAACTGCGGACGGTAGCCGTCGAAGAACGGCGTATGACGCCCGCCCTCCTCCTTGCTCAGCACATACACGCTGCCCTTGAAGTTGGTGTGCGGCGTAATCGATCCCGGCTTGGCCAGCACCATGCCCCGCTCCACATCTTCCTTGGCGATGCTGCGCAGCAGAATACCCGCGTTGTCGCCCGCCAGACCCTCGTCCAACTGCTTCTTGAACATCTCGACCCCGGTGCATACCGTGGCCCGCGTCTCGCGGAAGCCCACGATCTCGCACGCCTCGCCCACCTTCACCTTGCCCCGCTCGATGCGCCCGGTCACCACCGTGCCGCGACCCGAGATCGAGAAGATGTCCTCGATCGGCATCAGGAACGGAAGCTCGACCGAGCGCTGCGGCTGAGGAATATACTTGTCCACCGCCTCCATCAGCTCGTCGATCTTGGCCTCCCACTGCGCCTCGCCGTTCAACGCGCCCAGTGCAGAGCCGCGGATGATCGGTGTGTCGTCGCCCGGATACTCGTACTTGCTCAGCAGCTCGCGCACCTCCATCTCCACCAGCTCAATCAGCTCGGGATCTTCCACCGCATCGCACTTGTTCAAAAACACCACGATGAACGGAACCCCAACCTGGCGCGCCAGCAACACGTGCTCCTTGGTCTGCGGCATGGGGCCGTCGGTCGCCGCCACCACCAGGATCGCCCCGTCCATCTGCGCCGCGCCGGTGATCATGTTCTTGATGTAGTCGGCGTGACCAGGGCAGTCCACATGAGCGTAGTGCCGGTTCTTGGTCTCGTACTCCACGTGCGCCGTCGCGATCGTGATCCCGCGCTCCCGCTCCTCAGGCGCGTTGTCAATCGAGTCGAACGAGCGAAATGCGTTCTTCGGGTTGTGCTTCGACAGCACCTTCGTGATCGCCGCCGTCAGAGTCGTCTTGCCGTGATCGATGTGCCCGATCGTCCCGACGTTCACATGTGGCTTCGACCGGTCAAACTTTTCCTTGCCCATGACTTTCTCCCTCTCCTTGGCCGGCGCATGCCGGGGATTCAAAACAAAATTTGCTCCATCAATAATATGCGTACAGCTTGAAAAACTTGGTGCGCAATTCGGGTGCGACTTTTTCCAGGCTGGCCAGGTAGAACTCGCGGATCAGGCCCTGGTCGCCATTGCCAAGAGCATCATATTCGGTAGCGATAGCCGCGCCCAGGATGCCTTTGCGCAATACAAGCTCGAAGTCACGGATGCGCAGCCCGGCGCGCTGTAGTGACCGCAAAAAGTCCTTGACCCTGGCCGCGGAGAAGGCCGCCTCAATGGCGCTGCGCACCGCAGCGTAGTTCTGCGGATCGGTCACCGGAATCGCTCCCTGTTCACGCAATGCGGTCAACACGTCACTCCTGGCTTTACTGCTACATCGAAAACAACCGTCAGACGATCCATGTGTTGCACTGAAACAATCTGGAGCGGGAGACGGGAATTGAACCCGCGACCAACAGCTTGGAAGGCTGAGACTCTACCACTGAGTTACTCCCGCACGTCCTACAGCGAGCCAGCAGGTCAGCGAGTTGGCAGGTTGAACTCTCCTTGCCGTTTCGCGGCCCTGACGGCTCGCTTTGGAACCTAAATCTGGAGCTGGCAGAGAGGATTGAACTCTCGACCTCTCCCTTACCAAGGGAGTGCTCTACCACTGAGCTATGCCAGCACTACCGTGAATCTCCCGTCTCCAGGCGGGCCCGCATATTGGCAAGCACCACTTTGAAGGCAAAGAGACCTAGAAACAGGATCGGAAACCATCGCACCTGGACGTCGCGAGCAGGGTAAGATACGTATCTGCTCGAGTAGCCCTGAACGTGAAGTACGGCAGAAGAGTCTATCGTAAGCCACGAAAGCACTCCCAAGAGTATCAAAACCGCAAGCGCAAGGAACATTCGCCGCTTGCTTGCCGCCGGGTTGAGTGATCGTTCGGCGTCACTCATGGCCATTCACCGCCTGAAATACCGCGAAAAGCTACCTCTGAAAAGAAATGGTGCACAGGGGAGGATTCGAACCTCCGTAGCGCTTAGCGCGGCAGATTTACAGTCTGCTGCCATTAACCACTCGGCCACCTGTGCATTTTCCGCCCGTCGCCCGCTGACGAGCCTCGCCCGAATGGAACGGAGCCGGCCGACCGACGGAAGCTGGCGCAAATTGGAGCTGACGGAGGGATTTGAACCCCCGACCCTCTGATTACAAATCAGATGCTCTACCAACTGAGCTACGCCAGCCCAAACAGTCGAATGCGCTGCCAGATCGCGCAGCGCACGTCATTTACTTTAGCATAGCCGCCGTCGCCTCGGCCACAGCGCATCTTTCCTACGACGGTCGGCTACCCCTATACTTGAGGGAAGATTGAGGTCGCGTGCGCTTTTGCTCGCCCTGTCGGCCCATTCGTGTGTAGTACGAGGAGTTCATGGCCGCACTGATCGATGCGATCAACGTCAAGCGCAAGACCCTGTTTGAGTTTGAGAACACCCCTTACTCCTGCCTGGATGCCGAGGTGAACACACCAACCGCGCGCGGCGGTCAGACCCTTGTCCGCCTGAAGATGCGCAACCTGCTGACCGGCTCGGTCTTCGACAAGACCTTCAAAGCCAACGACAAGTTCAAGGAGCCTGACCTGGTGCTGGTTCCGGCCACCTATCTCTACAGCGACAACGACGGCTCCTACTTCCTCGATCAGGAGAGCTTTGAGACTCTGACGTTGACCGGCGAGATGCTGGGCAGCGCGCTGGACTTCCTCACCGACGGACTCATGGTCCAGTTGCACAAGTACAACGGAAATCCCATTGGCCTGCAACTGCCCGTCTTTGTCGAACTCGATGTCGTCCACACAGAGCCAGCGGTGCGTGGAGACACTTCCAGCGGAAGCGTCACCAAGGCTGCACGACTCCAGACCGGTCTGGAAATCCGCGTCCCCCTCTTCATAAAAGAAGGCGAAAAGGTCAAAGTCTCCCCCGAGACCCGCGAGTTCGCCGGTCGTGCCTAGTTCGCGTGTCCGTTACGCGCTGGAGCGTTGGAAAACGGCTTAGTAGCTGATGAACTCATTGGATCCGCGGCGGAGCCGGATGCCGACTACGCCAAAGACAGCGGCCAACAGGAAGAGTATCGCATTCCAATAGAACATGGGACGCACCCAGCCGGGCGAGTTGGTGAGATCCTGCCCGCTCCAGAGCGTGACCAGGGTGGCAACAATGAGGCACTGGAAGCAGAGCACGAGCAAAAGATGGCCACGGCGGCGACGGCGGTCAATCGCCTCGACCTGCTCTGGGGTCAGGGTGCGTTCCTCGATGGGGATCAGGGTGTTGGCCAAGGCTCTCCTCCAGCGGCTGTATCTCACATATTAGATCGCACAGGGAGGCGCTAAGATGCAGACGATTATGTGGAATCTAAAGGAACGCGACAGACTGGATTCCGGCGACATCGAAGCGCTTGCGGCAGCGGATGTTCTTGCATCCCACCAGATCGTCGGTGCGCACCATGTAACTCTGCGCCTTGGCAAAACGGGCGCGATCACGCTCGTCGGCGTTGCGCGGAAGCTGCGCCTTCTTGCGGCGGACCAGCCATCCGATCTGGTACTCGCCCGCCTGTCCGCAGTGCGGACAGGTCATGGTATGCGTTCGTTGCTCGGGCTTTTCGTCGAAAAAATCGCGTTCTTCCATACTGGGTCCCCTCCCGGATTGGCGCGTTTTCTGCTTCGCCGCGCAAATCCTGGCAGTGCTGCTGCAATCAAAAGTATTGCATAATCGGTGCTGTGGCGCAGTAGTCTGTCTGCGCGAGGGATGTGCGATGCGCAAGGCGAAGAAGCGGGTCTTCTCGGTGGTAAAGGCGGTGAAGGAAAACGCTCGCAACCGCGTCGGCCCTGTGCCGGCGGAGCGCGTGATTCCCGATCCGAAGCAGAAGGCCGCCGCCAAACCAAAGCACAAGAAAACCCTGGCCGATCTGCTGAGCGGGGGTTCTGAAGGCGACGCAGGATGAGCTGCGCGGGGATTCTGTAAACTGGTGGGATGAACCAGCAGGAGTTCGTCCTGATCCTCTTCCAGGTTGTGGTATTGGTGCTTGCCTTCTCGGTGCATGAGAGCGCGCACGCGTATGTGGCCATGCGCCTGGGCGATCCGACGGCGTATATGCTGGGGCGCGTCACGCTGAACCCGGTGAAGCACCTCGACCCGCTGGGATCGGTTCTGGTTCCTCTGATCTCGCTGGTCTATGGCGGATGGCTGATCGGATGGGCCAAGCCCTGCCCGGTGACGACGCGCAACTTCCATCACCTCCGACGGGACGATATTCTGGTGTCGCTGGCCGGGCCAGCCAGCAACCTGGCGATGGCTACGGTGGCGCTGGTGCTGCTGATCGTCTTCAAGCATGTGGGTGGAGTGCCGGCAATCGGCGCCGCCATGATGATGGCGAACCACGTTCCAGGTATCGATACCGGCGGGCTGCCTTTGTTTCCTCTGGCGATGCTGCTCTACTACGGCGTTACCATCAACCTGCTGCTGTTTATCTTCAACCTGATTCCAGTTCCACCGCTGGACGGCAGCCATGTTTTGCGGCACTTTCTACCCTACCGTGCGGAGCAGGTGTACGACCGGATTGGCATGTACGGCCTGATCGTTATCTTTCTGTTTGGCGGACGGTGGATCTTTGGGACGTTTTATTATCCATTGCTGAATGTCTTCAACGGCCTGCTGGGGTCGCTGTAGAGCGGCCGTATCCTGTACTCTTTGGATTGTGAAAACAATGAGCGAAGAGACCAAGCAACCGGCGCGTGAGCGCGTATTGAGCGGTATGCGACCGACCGGCAAGCTGCACCTGGGCAACTACATGGGTGCCCTGAAGAACTGGGTGGAGTTGCAGAACGCGACCAATCCGGACGGCAGCCCCAGGTACGAGTGCTACTTCTTCATCGCGGACTATCACGCGCTCACCACCGACTATGCCGACACCAGCGAGTTGCCCACAAACGTGCGCGAGGTATCGCTGGACTTTCTGGCGGCGGGACTCGACCCGAAGCGGAGCACGATATTCGTCCAGAGCAAGGTCCCGGCGCACGCCGAGCTGGCCCTACTGCTGGGAATGATTACGCCGCTCAGTTGGCTGGAGCGCGTGCCCAGCTACAAAGACCAGCAGGAGCAGCTGAAGGAGAAAGACCTCGCAACCTTCGGCTTTCTCGGCTATCCGTTGCTGATGAGCGCGGACATCCTGGTCTATCAGCCGGACTTCGTGCCCGTGGGTCAGGACCAGGCCGCGCACGTCGAGATCACCCGCGAGATTGCGCGGCGGTTCAATCATTTCTATGGAGGCGACAAGTCGGATATTCTGCCCGAACCGAAGGCGCTGCTGACGCCGTCTTCCAAGCTGCCGGGAACCGATGGCCGCAAGATGTCAAAGAGCTATGGGAACACGATTCTGCTCTCCGATCCAGAGGTCGACGTCCGCTCCAAGTTGAAGACGATGGTCACCGACCCGGCGCGTATCCGGCGCAGCGATGCGGGCAATCCGGATATATGTCCCGTCTTCGATCTGCACAAGGTATTCTCCAACGATGAGAAGCAAGCCGAAGTTCGCGCTGGCTGCACCTCGGCAGGGATCGGCTGCATCCAGTGCAAGGGCTGGCTGGCGGACGGCGTGGTGAAGGAGCTTGCTCCCATCCAGCAGCGTCGTCAATACTTCGAGACGCATCCCAATGAGGTAAAGACAGTCCTCGACGAGGGAGCGGTGCGGGCCAATGCGCGCGCCGAGGTGACGATGCGGCAGGTACGCGATGCGGTGAGGCTCGGATAACGATGGCGGAGAAGACCCTGAGCGGCGCGATACAAAGGGAACGGACTGAGGGCGCAATCGACGCCAGCACGGCGGTGACTCCCGTGGCCAACGACGAGGTGATTGAGCCGGTGCCGGAGGCATTCGAGCTCAAGCCGGGGCCGGTGCTCCCCGAAGATGAGACAAAACGTACCGACGCGGCGAGCAGGGCCGCGCAGCAGGCAGAAGCTTCGCAGTCTCCGTTCTCGGTGACCGTGGGGCAGGTGTACGACGGCCCGCTGGACCTGTTGCTAGACCTGATCCGCAA
>Ga0364921_10087_pt2 | contig 36590 bp, 30 predicted proteins | sample ExccelJu500001D3_2_FD_206956 | JGI IMG/M metagenome (GOLD analysis project Ga0364921, IMG submission 206956) | Enriched cells from Trout Bog Lake Hypolimnion, Wisconsin, USA - BchlTB.June20.5000.01.D3 | ecosystem: Environmental > Aquatic > Freshwater > Lake > Hypolimnion/Profundal zone | place...
GACTTTGAAGCAAATTCGGAACCATTTAATGATCCAACAGCGGCAGTAAGAGATGTTTTTTTCTGTGTCCCATAACCAACAGCAACGACTTCATCTAACCCAAATGTTTCTTCCAACATCGTTGTATTTAGGATTTTTCTCCCAGTAATTGTAATTTCCTGGGACTTCATCCCAACAAATGAAAATGTAAGCACTTTCGAATCAGCGGGAACAGATATTCTGAACTTTCCTTCAGAATCTGATACCGTACCAGAGGTTGTCCCTTTTATTACAACACTTACACCAGGCAGAGGAAGCCCTTTGGGGTCTTTTACAGTACCGGAGATTTCTTTCTTTTGGTTTTGCTGGGTATTGGCAGGCAGGCTTTCTGCCTTTCGGATTACAATCTGTCGTTCGTAAATATCATAAACAACCTTTTCACCGCTAAGTGCTTCATCCAGGATCTGGTTAATCGTAGCGTCTTTAAGATCAATACTTACCTTTTTTGCCGTATTGAAATCGTCATTCCGGTAGAGAAAGACAAATTCGCTGTTCTGCTCAATATAGCCTAAAACACCTTTTATGCTAATGTTGGAGAGGTTAACATCAAGTCTGGTCTTTTGCGAATAGGTGTTCGCAGCTGACGCGGTTATCATAAAACCGATAAGTAACACAATGGTCAATTTCATAATTTTCCAAAGTTTTTTTGACTTTCCCGGTCGGGAATGCCAATTAGACATTTTTTTTGCATACTTTTGAATTGATTAATGAATAAATACTAAGTTATTTGGTGTTTATTGAAACCGGGAGATGTTCCACCATTTTCCGGTTTTTTTCTTATTATTTTATAGTATACTGATTTTCATTTACTCGCTCGAACCTGGACATTGAAACTTTCTCCAGATATTCCATCACCTCCTTTCTGCTTCGCTTTAAATCAAGTTTACCACTAATCCGAATAATCTCCTTTTGCGGATCTGAAAAATTGATTGAAATATTGTAAAACCGCTCGAGTTTTTTAATAACCCGCACAAAATCAATCTCCTCGAAACTAAGCAGCCCTTTTGTCCATAAGGTATAATAATTTGCATCTACCTCCTGGATTTTTGATTGGCTGGTAGTTTTATCAAAGGAGGCCATTTGATTGGGCTTCATTATAATATCCTTTTCGAAAAGACCTGCTCCATTTCTTCTTACTGCAACACTTCCTTCCTTAAGCACAGTTTGAATTACATTATCCTCAGCGTATGTCGAAATATTAAACTTTGTGCCCAATACCCTGATATCCAGATTTGAAGTTTTGACGATAAAAGGCTTTTCAGGATTTTTGGTAACTTCAAAGTACCCTTCGCCAAACAGCAGTACCTCGCGTGTTTTTCGGTTGAATTGCGTGGGATAGACGAGACGGCTTCCTGCATTAAGCCAAACGACCGTATTGTCGGATAAGACAATTCGTGATTGATTACCGTATGGAATAACCAGTTGATTCATTACGGTTGAAGCATCCTCGGTTGTCTTCAAAACCGAATCATTATTCAGAACAACGGTCCCGCTTTTGGAGTAATCGACCGTTGAGTTAGATTTCTTCAGGTTTACATTTTCACCGCTTGATGTGATGAGCAGTGGACCCTGTACTGAAGAGGGTACCTGATTAGTCTGTTGAGCAAACTGCTGATAAATATTTCCTCTGTCTATATTAAAATAGACAACCAATCCACCAATCGCTGCAAAAATCAGGGCAACAGCAGCATATTTCATCAACGTATTCAGGATCAGCCTCCTCTTATTATGCTTTACTTCCCGGTTTAACCGTGAAGTAATGCGGATTCCCAGCTCCTCCTTTTCTGAAATAGTCATTATGTCATTCGAAAACCGGAGTTCGGTCAGTCGCGCTTTAAGTTCAAGCAGTTGATCTGCCTCCTGTGGATTTTCAATCAGGTAATGTTCCCAATAGATTTCAACGACAGGATTAGACTTGAATACCCAGTTTAAGAACTGAGGGTTCTCAATGAATTTTTGATCGAAAGGGGTCATTTTTTTCTGGTTTATATTCCTAAGAGGAGCTTAATTAGAAAAGGGGACATTTTTTAACACTTTTATTTTTTGGCCAGAGGTAGAATCGGTGGGAGATTGAAAGACGGGAAGATGGAGAGACCGACGCGAAGAGGTGAATGGGCGAAGAGGCAAATGGGGGAGGGGAAAGTTCAAAATGTAAAAATACAAAGTGCAAAATGCCACCAAGTAATCGGAGTGGCGCGACTCCAACCTCAATACAGATAACACTTAATAAAAAAGAGTTTTATAACTTTGTTTTTTGGTATTCAGACACTTGGCGGGAGAAATTTTCGATTTTTTTCATTCCTTCATTTTCCCTGTTCCCCAAATCATCAGCAATTCCATCAGCTGGTTCCCATATTTCCCCCGCAGATGGTCAAGTGTCCGATATACCTGTTTTTTAACAGTATCCGGATTCAAACCTAAGAGATGACCGATTTCAACGTAATTTAGTCCTGTATTGAATTTCAGGAAAAGCAACTCCCTTTTTTTAGGGTCAAGGGTTTGCAGTATGGTTTTAAGTTTATCCAACCGAAGTTGATCTGATTCCTGATCGAAAACATCCTGTTCAATATTAAACTTTAGATCAAAAACAGTCATCTCCCCAACTGGCAGGTTATCACCGCGTTTATTTTCCTTTAGCCTGTGAATGATAGCGTTTTTCAACGATTTAAACAGGTAGAATTCGATGTATTCCGGGTGATGAAGATTGGGATTTAGCCGTTGAAGGTCAATAAAGATGTCCTGAATACAATCCTTAACCAGCTCCTGATCGCGGGTTATTTTACACCCATAGGCAAATAGCGAATCGATAAACTCTTCATAGATTTCGCCAAAGGCAGCCTGATTTCCCATTCGAAATCTATACCATACCTCAAGCCAATGAGTTCGATCTTTGATCAGACTATTCACAAAGTTTGTTTAGTTAGGGTCTGCTGAAAAACTAAATTTTGACTATACTTTTCCTAGGATCTAACAATTCCAGATCCACCAGGAAAAGGGAGTTGAGAATCTCTCTTGCTGAAAAACTATTCAGCCATTTTAGGGATGCACACGGGAGTGCCGCCCCAGCCAATTTGACCAGGTTAAGCACCAAAATGATGCTGGCAATCCAGGATTCACTTGTGTTTTTTAGCCTTGCTTTGATACGGTTTAACCCATATGCTGTCTTTGCCTGGCCAAACTTACCCTCGATCGGATTGCGTTCTCCCGGACTTACGTGATTGCGCACTGCCGAAGGTCTTCCCAGAGGCTTGGCCAGTAGCCTGATGCCCTTTTCTTTAAGGGCCGACCTGTTAGCTCTTGTGCAATAGATTTGATCGGCCAGTAGCTCCCTGGGATAACATCCAAAGCGCTCCTTGTACTTTTCTACGTATTCCATCATGTGGCTTCCTTCATTGAAGGCATCCCAGCTAATTTCATCCAGAAAAGATATACCATCGATGATCGAAACATGGATCTTTGCCCCAAATTCTACCTTGGCAGTTGTTTTACCCCTGACAATGGGCCTGATATGAGGCTGATGGATGCTTACAATGCGATCTTCAATGGTATGTTTCAGCTCATCATACATCTCTTTTTGTTGCTGATAAAGCGTGTTAATCACCAACAGGTATTTGTAATCGCTCTTCTCCAAAGGTATACTGCAAGAGGTCAGGGAGTTTAAAAGTTTGTTAATCGATTTTAGATTTCTTTTCAAAAAACGCAACTGAATTCCAACCGCTGATCGGATTGCTTTATGAGTCTTATTTTTCTTTTGTGCTGTGTGCAAATACTTTGTCCGTGCAATTTTGCGGTAGGTCCGGGGTTTCTTGATATGAACTGCAGGATCATAAAGTAAGTCGATTAGTTGCTCCGATTTCTTTCTGGCATCAGATAGCAGATCCAGATCTGTCGGATAGGCTATATCCTGAGGACAGGCAGTGGCATCAAAAATCACCCTTCCCCTGTGATCATTGTCGTTGGAGTCGTTCTCATCTGACGCTGTCGGTTTTGATTCCTTCTTTGGAGATTCAAGGTGAGTTTTCAGTAAGATGATACGCTCATTGATAGCGTTTATCTGTTCAACTCCAAGTTTCTTGCGGAACTCTACAAAAAGTGATGGATCGAAGGCTGGCTCTATGGAAAAACTGGGAAACCCAAGAAAGTATTGCATATACATATTCTCAGAGATCTGATTAACGGTTTCCCGGTCGTCCAGATTCAAGATATGCTTGATAATCAATGAGCCAATAACAACCCTGGGACTTAAAGCAGGACGTCCAGTCCTGCTTACGCCTACATGTTTGAGGTAGGTGCCGCATATCTCATCCCATGGTATTAAGTGCCCTAGAACGACCCAACGATTGTCTTGCTTTAACCTTTGGGCAAAAGGAGAGGCAAATGTTTCCAGTGTTAACTGGTTTGGACTGATGTAAACCGGAGTAGGTGCACGCTTTCTTTTGGCTTTTCTCATAATTCCTTGCACTTGGTTATCCAAATATCGTTATAAATATTTAAATTTCAGCATTCAATTAGTTTCTAAGCAGACCCTAGTTAATTTTGGCATTTGCTCCTAAAGGAAGGTCAAAGATATTAAAAAAACTTTACCTCAATTATTCGTAATAGTCATTTCAATTTCGCGTTTGACGGGGGAGGTAAGAATGATTTTGACATTAAATCTCATTTGGTCAGTACAACTTTTCCGTTCTTCGGGAATTCTATCATAAGAATATCATTTTCAGATTTCAGGGTCCCGTTCCAGCTATATTTCGCGTGGCTGGAGTCAGTTCCGAACGGATTCTTAAGTTTGCAGACTCCCCCTTTTTCGGAAACTATCTCAACCCAGGTCACCTTCCCGTTCTTTTGTTCAGCCGAAACCAGAAAAGCCCCTGCAGCACGCAAGGTGGAAAAGGATAAATCTTTCCAGTCTGCAGGGATTGCCGGGAAAATATGAATGATTCCCGTATGACTCTGGATGAGCATCTCCTGAACCCCGGCGGCAAATGCAAAGTTCCCCTCGAGTGTAAAAGGACGGTATTTCATCTTTGAAAATCCTTTATCATGCTGTTCCCCATTCACATGAAAGCTATTGGGAAGACAGAAATTTTCCGAGAAAATATGTAGCGATTTTGCGGCCTTATCACCCATATAAGCCCGTGCGTAAAGGTTACCAAGCCAGCTCCAGGAGTACCCGCACCACCAGTCAGGACCTCTGTTCTCCAGGTTAATCAGTGTTGATTTGATGATTTCCTGGTCTTTCTCACCCTTTGACCAGTCAATTACCCCAAGCGGATGCCAACCTACGAGGTGTGAAAAATGGCGGTGGGATTCAACATAAGGATGACCCGGCGCAAAAACCATTCCACCCTGTTCATCCAGAGCAAATTGCGGCCATTCAGATAGGATGGATTTCCATTTCATGGCTTCATCCTTTTTCCCCAATTCATCAGCAAGTTCTGCCGCTTTTTCAAAAGTCCAGCGGATAAAGGCGAGATCGAAATTGGTGGTTTGTGGAAACCAGGCATGGATGGAATTATCGTTAATCTCCGGGCTGGAACTGATGGGGAGCTTCCGCACCCCGTTTTCATCCTTAACCGAGACCTCATCCAGGTAGGTGGCAACATCGCTGATCCATGGGTAGGCTTTTTCTTTCAGAAATTTCTCATCTTTCGAATAGATCCAGTGCAGGTAAAAATGTTGGGCAAGCCAGCACCCCACAGTTGGACCGAATGAATACTGAATCCATCCGCCCATCGGTTCTCCCTCGAGGGTGGTTACTCCGGGGACATTCATCCCGGAAGTTCCAAAGTAGGTTTTCGTATACTTTTTAAAGGACTCCCTGTATTTCCATAGCCAGTTCAGATACCCCTCTTCGAGGTCAAGATGATTTGAGGAATAAGCTGGCCAGTAACTCAACTGGGTATTTAGGTCGTGGTGAAAGTCCCCTTTCCAGGGTGGTAATTTCCCGTTATCTGCAGTCCATACAGCCTGAAGCGAGATTGGCGGGGCATCGGCCCTGGCGGCTGACCCAAATTTATACTGTTCAAGATACCATTGTTTTTCAAGAACCGTATCGGGGATGCTGATGGCTGATTTTGTCCAGAATGTTCTCCACCAAACTGAATGTGATTGTAAGGCAACCTCAAATTTTGTATCCTTCAATTGCTCCGTCACAAGTTCAGAAGCTGTTTTGCCCCCCTCTTTCTCTGAAGATGAGGAGGTAATGGTCCACACTCCGGTAAGGGTATTCCCTGAATATTCCCAGGAAACGGCCACTTCATACTCAAATCCGTTCCACCCTTTTTGCCTGTAAACTAATTTATTGGGCGTCTCAACCACTTTCCCCTGCTCATACCCGAGTCGTTGCAGATCCTGACCGGCAACAGGATCGTTGGCATCACTTGTTTCTGATTTCCGGTATTGAGGTGGGATCATTACAGGAACAAAGGTCTTTGAAACGTGTTCAAACCTGAACCACCCGCCCGGTTGGGAAGCATGAACGAAGGTTTGAAGTCTTGTTCCATTTTTCCACTTCGTTTCACATACTCCGTTATTCAGTGCCAACCGAACTTGGGAAACTTCACCAAGATCCCTGGTATCAAATTCAATTGCCGCTCCCGGAATTTTAGATGGAGCGGGCAGTTGGTCATAAGGGGCGTCAAACAGGTTCTGTACTGCTTTGTAATTATTCTCTTTAACCTGCTGCTGTACCCATTTGAAACTGAATTCGGGTTTTGTGAAGTTTTCCATGGGGCGCAAATCCCACAAATCGGCACGATCCAGGGAAAGGCGAAGATGATCCTCTTTTTGCCAAACCAAAGCACCGAGCATTCCGTTTCCCAAAGGAATCCCTTCGTCCCATGAGGTTGCCAGGCGGGAGAACCGGAGGTCGTGTTTTGAAACAGAAGGCATTGCCAGTGAAGGAGTAAATATCCCGGGAATCAAAAACAGGATAATCAGTGGATTTAGGGGCTTCATTCTTTTATTTTTTTTCACGAAGATATAACATCCATCCTTTTTTGGGCTCGACAGATATTGAATCACCCGGGTTAAAGGTTGCCCAATTTTGGAAATCCTTTATTTCAGGTGCCACAAGACCGGCTTTTGCCGGGTCGATTCCCAGTGTTTTCCAGTCAAACCGGAATAAAAACTTCACCGGTTTATCGTTCCAGCTGGCTACCGAGATCAGGGAAGAGTCCACTTTTTGATATAAAGTAGCATGAATTCCCGGTTGCGTGGTTGTGACCGGGCAATCCTTTTCCCAATATCCTTTCATCGTGGCAGATTCAATGCCGAATTCATCCCATATTTTCCAAACCGGACGCGGGTCACATTTCAAACCTTCGGTAGTCCACGGATGACGGACAGTCATGCCGAAAACCATTCCAAGCCAACGGTTCCCACCCCCCTGGAGCATGTCACCCATCAATCCGAATGGGATACCTGAAACCTCAACGAGCCAGTTTTCAGCGGGCATATGATTGTACTGGAAACTCTCCCCAAACCATAGCTTATCGATGTAAGGGAAATATTCGGCATATTGATTGGCCGGACCGATCGAGAAACCGGTATTTGAATGCAAATCAAGCAGGCAGCCCGGCTTTTCATGATCGAGAACTTTCCGGATCCGTTTGACAGTTCTGCGGTCATAGGAGACATCATCGAGGTAAAGGCCGTCAATATCCACATTCCGGACCAGCCACGCCAGCCCTTCGATATAATAATTGTACCAGCGCGAATCCCCAGGGGCATTCACAATGGAGGCATCAGCACTTTTGTCCGGGAAATACTGGTACCATTGCGGTCTGTAGCCATCGATGAGGTGTTCGCGCAGCCAGGGGTAGCCGCCACCTTTGCCCTCACCCAGAATTTCGCTTCCAAGACTTCGCAGAGCCCAGATTTCAGTGGTATAATTGGTCAGTTCCCGGATGGTGTAATAAATTTTCACCTTCTTTCCCTTTGCATGTAGCTGTTTTACAAACCATTTCATCGAATCAACCGCAATGAATGGGTAGTTGATATGAGGATTAAAGTTGTTTGCATGGTGCAGGTTGACCACTTTTACCCCGCAGGAGAGGTCATCATCGGTTGGCATCGGGTTGCCCCCGTTGTGATAATACCGGTCGGTAAACTGACTTTTGGTATTGATCTTTTTCACTGGAGTCATTAATAGTGACCACTCGAAATCGAGGTTTTCGCCGGTTTTCAGTTCCCGCTTTCCGCTGTAAACGACAGCTTTTGTTTGAGCAGCACTTTTTTCAATCCGGAAACCGCCATTATCCCGGTTATACCACGATTCAGGCGGAGCAGGGTGATAGAGATTCAATAAAGGACCATTGTAGGTTCCGCCCCTGAGTTCGCACCAGATTCCGGCATGGGTATCCCCAATCCAGAAACTGTCATGGGGCCCCTTCCATTTCGCATCAAGGCTTTGCGGAACAGTCGTGCCGGGCAAGTCCATACCCATCATATATTCGGCAACTTCGTTTCTGACAGGTATTTCAAGCCTGATATCGGTGATGCTTACATCATTCAGCGCCTCAAGGTGGATTTTATAGTTGATGTATCCATCAGATTCAATGACACCAACCCCCGAAATCCGGAAATTATTAGAAGTGCTGTTCCATCCCCCGGACATAGCCCCGGGTTGATTTTTCAATAGTTTGACATCCTGGGGTAAGGAAAATTCTTCCTTCCCTTTTGGAGTTTCAACTTCAAAGGAGATCGGACTGGTTAAAAGTTCGGTTCCTGAAATCCGGATTGAACCCGGCATACCTCCCTTGTCCATCTTCAGTATTTTATCGGTGAGCCGGTAAGTCAAATTACCCAAAAACTCAATCGCATCATACGGTCTTGTCGGCTGGTCATCGATTCCCAGATTTGAGTTGAGCCATCGCAGCCGGGAGTGTCGCCAGGGTTCGCTGTCTCCACGGTCGGGCAGGACTTTTTCACCTATTTTCAGGTTTACATCAACAGATTGCGAATTACTGTTTTCCGCAACTATTTTGATTATTCCTCTGTAAATCCCTGCCGGGATCTCTTCGGGAATGTCAATTCCAATCCAAAGCGGCTGTACGTCACCCTGGGCTATATCGATCTTTTTTTCAAAAGGCTGCCCATAAGGGCCGATGCCACCGGTATTGAAACAGGTAAGTGCCGAAACGGGGATTTTGAAATTGGGTCCGGCAAGGGAAGAAAACTCCACTTTGACATTCTTCAGCTCCCTTTTTGAGGCAAAAACCCCTATTTGAAAAGCATAATATTCGTTTCTGCAGGCTTCACCATGGAACAAGCCTGAAGGACCTTTTTCGACCCATTTCAATGGAATCTCATCCTTCATCCGGATCGGAAATGTTCTATCTTCCGGAAAAATAAGGTAGTCAGATTTGAACTTTGCGAGGAAGGCCTTTTTTTCCGGAACTATCGGGATCACTTCCATGGGATAAAAACTGTCGAAAGTAGAGCGTGACTGGATTCCAATCACTTTCAGCTGAGGGAAGCTGGTCACTTTGGACCCCGTTCCTACCTGATTTTTATTCTTCCATTCCAATGACGGGGCATCTTCAGGTTTAAGGTAATCTTTATCATAATTTCCATAATTCTTCTGAACTTCGTACGGCATGTAGTAAAAATAATAGGTTCCGGGTTTGATCACCGGACCAAAAAGAATCCGGCACCGTTCATTATTCACTTCCAGACGGTAAATATTTGGAATAGTATCCCCCGTTTCAGCCGACACGATCAGAAACCTTTTTTTTGCTGTTCCCGGACCATGTCTGCGCCACACAAGATCCAGACCTACAATATCTGTTGCCTCTGATATCTCAAGCACTGCTCTGTGATTCCCGAAGGATTCAGGCCACATTGAATTTGGAACCGAATACTGGGGCTTAATCGGACTGTTGCCAAAGCATACGTAAGTAAAACCAACAAGAAGAATAAAATAAATTGCTCTCATTTATGAATCAGATTTTAAGTTTCGCATGGTTTAAAAATATTCCGGGGTCTGAACATTGCCCTTTCAGTCCATAGACCACTCACTGATTAGAAAAAGTTGCCAGGTACGTTGTTCCAGTTTATCTCCTTTTTCAATTCCCCATCGGCTTTTGATCATCGAACCCAAAATTCTTGTTGCTTCCCATTCCTGTGATCCGTACCTCCTTGGTGCTTTTGATTATGATCTCAGGCATAATCCGTTGTCCGGCAGGATGAATCAGCCCCGGGTCATCGGCCCGTGGATTTTTAATGGTAGGTGCTATTGGATAAGCATTCATCAATTCACCCGGATAAGGGACTAAGAGTTGTGTCAGATCTGATAACGGCAATGTATTTGATAACCATTTTCTCTCATCCTCCCGGTGCAGGATAACAGGCGACCTGTGGTGCTGGATTTTTTGGGTCACCTCGTTGGCCACGGTCGTGATTATGGCAAAGGAATAGATTAATTCACTTGTTTCAGGATTTTTCCAGCAGTCCCAAATTCCGGCGAAGGCAAAAGGACGAACCTGGTTCCGCAGATATACCACGAAAGGTTTGTTCAGTTTTTCCTTTTCAGGCCCTTCAATAAAAGCATCGGCCGGAATCAGACACCTTTGACTTCGGATTGGTTTCCTGAAAGCAGGTTTAGTTATGATCCCTTTTGAACCTGTATATGCCGGGTTATTGTCTGAGTTGTGGTCTCCTTCGGAACGGGCGTTTATAAGCAGAGTAGGTTTACTCATCCAGGATGGAGTCATTCCAAAGCGGAATAACTGAATTTCATGAGGGTGGTCATTGGTTATTACGGGAGCAAATTTCCCGGGAGCAATGTTGTAAGAGGGTTTCAGACTAATCGTATCCGGGACGAGCACCCCGAACCGTTTTTCCAGAACCTCGGCCTTCTGGATAAGAATATATCTGCCACACATCTTAGGATTGTTTTTATATTAATCTTGTTCTTTTTTCCTCAAATTCATTTCATGCTCCTTCCGATATATTTCACTGCGCGAGAGTAGAAGTTCAAAAGTGATCACCTGATTTTCAACTCTGTAAATAAAAATTAACCGGTAATCTCCTATTTTTATGCGGTAGGAATTTTGGGAACCAACCATCTTTATGCAGTCGGATAAGTTTGCCAAATCTTCTACCTGCATCACCTCCTTTAGGATATGTTGGAGAGATTTTTTATACTTACCCGTAAGTTTATAGGCTGCTTTTACAAATTGTCTGGAATATTCAACGTTCATAACCCAAGCCAGGCTTCAAATGCAGATTTTTCGTCCGAAGGGACAATTTCTTTGCTTTCCGGATTCTTTAGGAAATCCCGGTAAATCATTTCTTCATTAAGCATTTTAGCTTCATTATTTAAAATAGTTTCGATGTAAGCTTTAAGATTTTTCCCGTTTGCAGAAGCCAGAACAGATAGTGCACGAAAAGTGTCCTCCGACAAATCAATATTTTTTCTCTTCTTATTAGATATTATAGTTGCACTCATGATTTTTACTGTAAATATACATCGTATACATGAGATATACAAATATTGCTGAATTTTAGCTTTAGATCTTTGTATTAGTTTATAGTTATCAGTTTATTTAAACTCAAATCTAAGCTGCGGATCCTTTTCCCTGTTGGCAAAATACTTTTCCACGATATCTTCAATCTCCATTACACAACGGGTACATCCTGTGCCTGCCTGAGTAAATTTCTGAACATCAGAAGTGTTAAGGGCACCCGCCCTTAAAATCTTTAGTATTTCCTCTGCTGAGACGTGATTGCACAAACAGACCAGCCGCTTTGAACTCATCCTCAGCATTGTTTAAAGTGACTTACCTTCAAATTTAAGGTCGAAAACAACCACTTCAGGAGTATTTCCCAGCCTGACAGGTGGTCCCCAGGAACCAAAGCCGGAAGAAACATAAAAATTGGTATTCCCCTTTTTAAGATATCCCCAGCTTAATTCGAAGACGGCTTTGGTAATATAGTTTAAAGGCCAGAGCTGACCGTGGTGGGTATGTCCTGAAAATTGCAAATCAACACCTTCATCTACAGCTTCTTCCAGATTAAAGGGTTGATGATTCATCACGATAACCGGAAAGGTTTTATCTAAACCAACCATTAATTCTTTTAAGGTCTTACGTCTGTTTTCCTCACCCATCTGGCGGTTGTCATGGTCATCGCGCCCGATAACCTGCACTCCGTTGGGTAAAACCAGTACCTTATCGCGTAGTTCCTTGATATTTATACTTTCAAGGTAAGGCAAGGTCTTTTGGATACCACCGATATATTCGTGATTTCCAGGAATAGCGTAGACCCCCATCACCGATTTGATCTCCTGCAAATGTTTTCCCAGGTTTTTTCGAAGCACTGAAGCAATGTCTCCATCAACCAGATCACCACAAAGCAAAACTAAATCAGGTTTCTGAGCATTGATAAGCCGGACTAATTTAGCTTCGCGGTTCTCACCGATTAACGCCCCGAGATGGATATCGGAGGCCATCACAATCCTCATCGAATGACTTCCTGTAATTTTCTTGGGAATAGAGAGGGAGAATTTTCTGATCTGTGTATTCAATGCATTAATATGCCCCGCCACAACGAGGCACGAAACCAGGGCTACAGTCCCTAAACCAAGCCTGAAACGGAAAAGCTGGGTTAATTCCGGAAGGAAGTGGAAAAAATGATTGGCCAACCGGATTACATCAAACACGAGCAGCGTGAGTGCAAAATAGAGCATAAATGCAAGCCAGAAGGCCCCGACACGGTATATCCATTCGCTGATAAGTGAAGAACGCGTATGTTCCAGAATCTCCCCAATTACAAAACATGAGACAACGACCCAAAACAGTATGAAATAGGCTCTTTTCCATCCGGGAGTTATAGAAAATGCCTGTAAACCTCTGGAGTAAATATAAAAATTGAACGAGAAGTAGATCAGTAAAGCTGTTCCGAAAAAGATTAGAAATGATGTTAGACGCATAAATGGGAATATTTTGTTCAAAAATATACTTTATCAAAGACTATAACGGCTACTGTTGCCAAAAGTTTATATCCCTTTTTTTGGAGATTTTATTAACACCATTTTTTTATCTTTGCAAATTATCAAATTAATCGTTGAATGAGATATTTCGTAATCGTAGGTTCGCTATTCGCTCTCATGCTCTGGTCGTGTAATAACGGAAACCGATGCTACGATTCGGTTGATACGTTGATGGTTACTTCCTTCTCCATTGATGGGTTTAAGACAATTAACAGTTTGGTGATCAATGGAGTAAATCGAAGCGATCTTGGTGACACCCTGGTCAACGACTCATCCTCAGCCCTGACCAAAAGCTATAATCTACCCCTTTCGTTAACCGCCGATTCTACCGGATTCGTAATAAAGACAAACGGGACTACTGACACCCTTTACATCCGACATACCATGAGCCTGGTATTTGTATCCAGGTATTGCGGATTTGCGCCAGATTATGTTCTTCTGGGTTCCCGGCACACTCCGGGCATCGATTCTGTGAAAATCTTCCATCCAAAGGTCAATCCATCATCAATACAGCTAGCACCGAATGGTCAAAATATTACTATCTATTTTAGCTCTGCTCGTCATTAGCAGTCAAACGGTTTTTTCACAAACCAAGAGCGACGTGTGGCGATACGAAGGTCCCCGTGTAGGACTTGATTTGTCTCGCTTTCTGTTGAATAGCATGCAAAGTGGTAAAACCACCGGTTGGGAAATTCAGGGAGATATTCCCTACAAGGGGAGTTTGTTTCCCACTTTTGAAACGGGGATGCAAACAATGAATGACAAGCATGATAATTTTCATTATAAAAACAGTGGCAATTATGCCAGGGTGGGAATTGACATGAATCTTGGAAAATTCGAATCTCTTAAAGATCACGATTTTGTTTTTGTCGGAGCCCGTTTGGGTTATTCGCTGTTTAACCAGCAAACTGATAGTATTTATAATACAAACTATTGGGGTTCGACGATTACCTCCCTTCCACGACGTACAATGAGTGCCAATTGGGCAGAGCTGGTATTTGGAATGAAAGGGGAAATATTCCCTAATTTCTTTTTTGGATGGTCACTCCGGGCAAAAGTCCTTCTTGCCGTTACCAAAGATGCCCATATCAAACCATATGTCATCCCCGGAATCGGCAATACCTCAGGTGGAACTCCATTTGATTTTACGGTCGGTGTTTATTACCGCTTCCCAATCTTCAAGTCTAAAAAAATGCCAAAGCCTATCAAGATGGGGGGAGCGAAGCATCCGGGCATAAATAACGGGACTGATACCAATGATCAGAACGGCTCAGGCAGAAGTCATTCAGGCAGAAGCGGCCAGTATTAGAACAGTGGGAATTAAGGACGATAGGACTTGCTCATCGAGGTCGGAGTGCAAATAATACAATCGGCCAACCCGGTGTTATCTTTTTCCAACTCATCAACAGAATCCTGTTCAGTCGAACTAATCGTAAATATTTTTAACGATGGGTTCGATTTCTTAAGGTACCATTCGATGCCCTGGTGATGGTCGCTGTGATACGAACCATTAAAATGAATCAAAAGCTTTCCTGCAGAAAAATTCTTTAAAATAAAATAAGCCATGGTCGCATCTTTGATGGCTTGTGACTTGGGCAGGTTTTGTCCACCGTGACCTTTTGCCTGTGTAAAGATATCTTTGTAACAAGTAAGTGTACTGTCATATTGAATCGGCAGAGGGGATATCCATTTTTTAGCCTCCTCACTAATACTGTCCAATTTCTGCAAACCTTTGGTATAAACCATGTTTGCATAACGTCTTGGAATGTTTGCTGCAACGAAGCGAAGCTTGTTCTTTCGGGCAAAATCCAACAAAGGCTTATAGTCACTGGGAAAATTTGTCCAGAGTTTCGCCTCATCTTTAAGGGTCTTTTCTGAAACTGCACCGGAGAGGTATTCTTCAACTTTAATCTGATCATCCGACTCAAACATCTCAGCACTAAGGATCAGATTCTCCTTTTTATCTGAATAGAGATCTTTCGTCAGTTCCTGTTCCAGCCAATGATCTATCGGATTGTCATGTTGTTCGCCAAACAGAATGATATCTGCCTCTTTTGCAGTTTCCAGTAGTCTTGAATATTGGATTTCATGCCCGTTGTTATTGAATAATTGATAGGCTTTTTTATCACTCTTGAAAGCAAATATGGTTAGGGAAACCATGGCCAGAATCATAAATTTCTTCATAGGAGATTGTTTTAATGGGAATACCAAAGATATAGATAATTTTACTCATTAACCCAACCAAGCAAAAAGGTCCTGCCCTTTTTGGGTAATCTGGATTTGCTTTTGTCACCTCTTAGCAATGACGACATGCGGATCGATTCGGATGTCATTTTCTCTTCTCCGAATTAAATCTTTATTCATATCTTTGAGTAGTAAATAAATGGAAAGGATGTGATTTTATATTTTAGAAGATTGGCAGGTAAGCCATTCGAAAATCACAGCTTAGGGTTTCAAACAATATATTAAAGAATGAAGAAATATTTAATTTTATTCCTCGTTATCTTGCTGGATATCATTTCATTGTCTCTTTTTTCAGCTCAATCTGCCCAGAAGGAGATCAAAAATGTAAAAGTCTTCTACGAAAAAGGGATGTTCGGTGGATGGCCGGCGAATTTTGGAATATGGAATTGGGGGAATGAGATTTTAGTGGGTTTTGCCAAGGGATATTACAAGGATCTTGGTCCCAAAATGCATAACATTGACCGTAATAAGCCGGAGCTCCATCTTCTGGCGCGATCACTCGATGGGGGTGAAACATGGAAAATTGAAGATCCATGCAGCTCAGGGAGGGGAGACTTGTTTGTTCCAAATCATGGAAGCTATCATGGAGTTGAACGGACAGACGTTAAACTTGAGAAGGTGGTGCCTTGCAAAGGAATCAATTTTGAGAATCCCAATCTGGCGTTTACACTTCGTATGACCAATACGGATGGCGGAGAATCGCGTTTCTGGTACTCCTATAACAGGGGCCACAGTTGGAAAAAACCAAGTTTGCTTCCTGATTTTAATACTTTTGGGACTGCAGCACGAACTGATTATATTGTTGATGGCAAGAAAGAATGTACGCTTTTTATTACCGTCTCTAAATCAGATCATAAGGAAGGAAGGGTGATGTGCGTCAAAACTACTGACGGAGGAAAGAATTGGAACTTTGTGTCGTGGGTGGGTCCGGAGCCCAGGGAGGGGTATGCTATAATGCCGGCTTCGGCCCGCTTATCCAAAAATGAGGTGTTGGTTACCATACGTCGGAATACCCACATATCAGCCTATTTTTCCCCGGATAACTGTAAAACCTGGAACCGTTTGATTAATCCGGTTGAAGATACAGGTGAAGGGAATCCTCCCGCGATGATAAAATTGAAAGACGGAAGAGTTTGTCTTGCCTATGGAAGCCGCAAAAAACCATTCAGCATTTGTGCAAAATTAAGCAGCGATAAAGGTCAATCATGGAGTAATGCCTTTACACTTCGCAGCGATGGTTCAGGAAGAGATATGGGTTATCCCAGAATCGTACAAAGGCCTGATGGTAAAGTTGTAGTGGTTTACTATTTCCAGGATGAAAAAACCGGTCCCGAGCGTTATATCGGCTGCACAATTTGGAGCCCGCCGGCTATTTAAATAATTATCAATTAAGAATGTTCAATGATCTTCCCGTTTGATTATCTGTTATTTATGAAAAATTATTTACATTGCATTATTGCGGTTAATAGCAAGAAATCCTAATTTTATGACCAAAAACCCAGAGCAAATTTGCAGATATTTTAGTGGGCATTTAGTTTTTTTATTTGACATAAAATCTATCTTGGCAGAATAGTTAATAATGCCACTCTTCCCGAAAGTAAATGGCATTATTTGAAGAATATTTCAGTATAAAACTTTAAAAAAGCGACGACTATGGCAAAGCTTACACAAGAGATGAAGGAGATGATTTTGACGCAACAATGTTTCCTGGCAACAGTGAGTACCGAAGGTGTTCCCAATAATGCCCCGAAACGTTCAACCAGGGTATTTGATGATGAGACCCTGATATTTAATGAAGGTACAGGTGGCTTAACTTTCAGGAACATCCTGGATGGTTCGAAGGTAGCTGTTGCTGTTGTCAACCGGGAGATTCTTGATGGCTTCCGGTTCCTGGGAACACCTGAGGTTTTAACAAACGGAGCAGTTTATGAGAAAGCTGCAGAAGCAGCCACCAAAGCAAACATGCCTCGCCCAAAAGCTGCGATACTTGTTCATATTGATGAAATATTTAGTCTCAAACCAGGACCTGGAGCTGGAAAGAAAATAGCCTAAACACTTTTTTCATCATTTTCATCTGTTCAATCCGCTTTTATCAAAGGCGTTTCATACCTCTCCCCAGTTTGTTTAATCAGGGATATCATTGAATATGAAGACTTAGTAGTGAAAGAGTTTCAAAGTAGCCATGCAAATATGCCAATGATCTGTATGTCTAATCATCAGTTTAAAGTCAGCTGTTATGAATAGATTACTTCTCCTTTTAATCGTTTTATGGGGTGCCGGGGGTTGTGCTTTAAGTCAACCGCAAGCCATCCCATACGGGAATAATGACCCTGCAGGTCAATATTTTGATATCCGGGGGATTAAAATGTACTGCGAAGTTTATGGAAACGGTCAGCCTCTGTTGATGATTCATGGCAATGGTGGCTCAATAAATGCCTTTAAAAACAACATTGATTTCTTTGCCAAAAAGTACCGGGTAATTGTAGCAGACAGCCGCGCACAAGGTAAATCGGTTGATTCACAGGATTCCCTGAGTTTCGAAATGATGGCTGATGATGAAGCTGCCCTCCTGAATGCGATGCATATTGATTCTGCATATGTTCTGGGCTGGAGCGACGGAGGAATTAATGCTTTACTATTGGCAATGCGACATCCGGGAAAAGTGATCAAACTCGCCTCAACCGGCGCAAATCTGTGGCCTGATTCAACAGCTATTATACCATCGCTTTGGAGAAGTGATAAAAAGTATTTTGAGAACACTGATCCCCATGGGTTAAAAACATCAAAAGAGAAAAATGACTGGAAATTATTTTTGCTCGATTGGTACCAACCCAATATTCCACTAAATGCATTGCATACAATTCAATGCCCCTCATTGATTATCGGCGGGGACCACGATCTGATACGGGTAGAACATACTGCAGCGATTTATGAGAACATACCTAACGCATATTTGTGGATTTTACCTAATTCAAGTCATGGAACATTAATTGATCACTTCGATGAATTTAACCGGAAAGTAGATGAATTTTTCTCTTCTCCGTTTCATAAGTGGTAAATGAAAGGGGTTATTAAAAAATTGAGATTCAAATCGGATTGTGCAGTAATTAATGCCCCTGCAGATTTAAAGCGGGAGTTTGTGAGCCTTGGGTGTTCAACCGCATTAGATCCGGAGGTTAAAAGTCGAAATACCCTGATTTTTATAAGAAATTTCAATGATTTTGAAGACTTTCTAAAATTCCGCATTAAAGAAATTGAGTCAGACGGCAATTTGTGGCTTGCCTATCCCAAACAAAGCTCGGGAATTAAGACAGACATCAACAGAGATATTTTGCGGATAAATGCTGGACCATATGGAATTACCACAGTCGCCGCTATTTCGATCAATGATACCTGGAGTGCACTGCGTTTCAGACCAATTGATAAGATGGGAAAATAACCGAAAAATCTCAGTTTAATCTTTCTATATTCTTTTGATCTATAATCCCAGCCTCTATGCCAGGGTTAAGAACTACGGGATGGTGCTTTTTTTGTATCTTCATGTTAATCATCTCGACGAGTAATGAGAAAAATACGGCAAAGTAGACGTAGCCTTTAGGCACCTCGATATGGAACCCTTCCAATACCAGCATAAATCCAATCAGGATTAAAAAGGAGAGTGCCAAAATCTCGATCGTGGGGTGTCTGGCAATGAATTTGCCAATTTTATCGGCAAAGAAAATCATGATAAAGAGAGAAATAATGACGGCCAGGATCATGATTGAGAGTTGGCGTGTTAGTCCGACAGCCGTCAGTATGGAATCAAACGAAAAAACAATATCCAGCAGGATAATTTGAATAACCACCTTTGAGAGGTCTGATTTACCATCAGACTTACCTGTTTCGTGAAGATTTTCCATCTTTGCATGGATCTCGGACGTGCTTTTAGCCAGAAGGAACAGCCCTCCACTCATCAGAATTAATTCCCGAATACTGAATCCCAGGCCAAAAACCGAAAATAGCGGTTCTATCATGCTTTTGGTCATCCAGGAGATAACAGTCAAAAGGATTATCCTGAAAACAAGTGCAATACTCAGCCCTAATCGTCTGGCATATTGCTGATTATTTTCAGGAAGCCGGTTGGTAACTATGGATATGAAGATGACATTGTCCACCCCCAAAACAATCTCCAGAAAGGTGAGCATCAACAAGGCAATCCAGGCTTCAAAAGTGAAAAATAGCTCCATTTCACAAATATAAAAACATTCTGATTAGCGAGTCCTTTAAAATCATGGTCCAGTGAGTTATTTGTATTTTAAAGGACGAAAAGGGAGACGATCCAAATGCAGCCAAAAACGGTGACGCCCATAATGACAGTTGCCGTTGAATAGACTTTTAAAGTAACCTCAGTTTGCAGGTCAGAAAACCTGTTAATTACCCAGAAATAAGCGTCATTAGCATGGGAAATCATCATTGAGCCTGCTCCCATGGCCAGGGAAGCAAAAAGCCTTCCCATCCCGGAATCGAGTCCAAGTAAAGGAAGCATGGGTTCAATAAACGAAGCGGCGGTGATAATCGCTACAGTCGAAGAACCCTGGGCTGTTTTCATCAAAAATGCGATCAGAAATGGAACAGCCAGGCCCAATCCTGTCCGGCTTAAAAGTGTTCCTGCCTCAACACCAATTCCTGTCTCCCTGATAACCATCCCAAACATCCCTCCGGATGCAACAATGATCAAAATTGGGCCTGCCTTTTCGATTGCAGTTTCGAATATCGCATTCAGATTTTTTATCCCCTTATCCACTAAAAGAAATAAGGAGAATAAAACACCGACAAACAATGCAATGACAGGTTGTCCGACTAACTGTGCGGATTTGACAAAAATATTTTGATCTTTCCATCCCCAAAGGCTAATCACTGATGTAAATGTGATAAGCAAAAGAGGAAGTAAAATGGGCAAGAGAGATAGAAACACCGGAGGAAGTTTCCTTTGTCCACTATCGATTATTTCAGGTATAAAATGAGCAGGTTCATAATCTCTATCTATGGTCATCATATACGTCCAAAAATAGGCGATCACGGCTCCGGGAATTGCAAAAATAATTCCGGCCAGGATAAAGTATCCCAAATTTGCTTTCATAATTCCAGCGGCGGCCAAAGCACCCGGATGAATGGGCACCAGGCAATGAACTGAGTACAGGGAACATGCCAGCACAATAGCTATCATTGGCATGGCAATTTTTGATTTGGCACTAAACGATTTAGCCAGGCCGCTTAAAATAATGAAACCCGAATCACAAAAAATGGGTAATCCGGCTACAAAACCTGTAATTCCCAAAGCAACAGGGGCGTGTTTTGTGCCTGTTTTGGACAGCATATAATTTGCAATACTCAATGCACCACCCGTTTTATCCAGTACTGCAGCGATGATTACTCCAAATATGATTAGCAGCCCGATAGACCCCATTGTACTACCAAAACCTTCCTTTAAAATTTTCACAATATCGGAATTTGGAATGGCTGTTACCGCCAAAAACAGAGAAACCAGAAAAAGCGAAATAAACGGATTCAGTTTCAGGCTTGAGGTAAAATAAATAATAACCAAAATACTGAAGAGCACCAAAAAAGAAATCGTTAAAACACTCATTTTATTTAGTTTAGTACTTATTTTCTCTTCTGATCTTCCAGCCGAAACTCCTTTTTCTCTTTTTGATCCTCCCTCATCTCTTTCTCATCGTCCATCAATGGACTATTTTTCACTGCTTTCCAGTCAAATTTCTCATCCAGTGGGGTTAAAGCCTTAGTAGGATTAAAAATCCGGGCATCCACAGATATGGCATTATAAGGGGTGAAATCCGGTTTTGAAGTAAAGAAATCGGCAAAATCGTTGGCAGCTGCATCATATTGATTCAGATAGGGTATCCCAAGCACATTCCAGAAGGTTTTAAAGATACTTCCAAAACTGTAATGAATCGATGAAACGTAATTCCTTTTGGTATAAGGCGATATAACCATTAGGACGCTTCGGTGTGCATCGATATGATCCACCCCGTTTTGAGCATCATCCTCCGTAATTACGATGGCCATATTCTTCCAGTAAGCAGTGTGGGACAAGTACTCCACAATGCGTCCAATCGCGAGGTCGTTATCGGCCATATAGCTTTCCCTGAACGGAAACCCGGCTTCCGGACGTTCATCTGCACCATGATCGTTGGGTATAATCACTGTAAGCAGCGACGGCATTGTGCTACCAGACTTAATCCACTTTTCATCAAATTCATTGATAAACTGATGAATCCGGAATTGATCAGGTATTGCCATATTAAAAGTTGGATATTTTTTTGAAGTACGGGAGACCATTGGCAACGGAAGGGGATAATTGACATAATGTCTGATTCCGGTATATTTGAATGATACGTCATAAAATGAAGGGTCGAACATCACACCAAAACCAAAGTTGAAAAATTCAATCTTGTTTCTTTCAAGGTGCTCCCACATTGATCCTGCCTCATTGTAATCCTCCGGATAAATGGCTCCTGCTGATCCGTTCATAGCCAGACTTCCAGGAGCCTTTGAGCTTGCCTTATAATAACGGTTGCCGCCATAACTTGCAGGTACCGTTGTTTCCACCCATTCATTCGGATAGGTATCAGCAAGCCACCGGTGCCCGTCGGCAGAAACATCCGAATCGACATAAAAATTATCGGCCAATGCAAATTGAGTCGCCAGTTTCAGGTGATTGGGCATAACAGTCGCATTTGTTACGCAAAAATCTTTTTTCCTGTTGGTAAAGTTGACCCCATAGCCATATCGTGCAAGCGAGGGATCACCATCTCCTTTTTTAAGTTGTCCGAATATCTCATCGTAGGTACGATTCTCCTTCGAGATAAAAACCAGGTATTTGATGGGTGATTCTTTCTCGCCCCCAAACACCGGAATTGGATTGTCCCCTCTTCGCTTTTGAACAACGTTATAATCTTCAATACGGTAGTTGTTATCAATTACTTTTTTCGTTAGCGAAACCAACTGCTGATTGTCTGGAATTGGAATCACTGATACGGACCCCTTCATCAGATTCCCGATATAACTACCTTCCTTCCTCTCCACATAATTCCTGCCTCCGTTTGGTCCGCTCCCAAATCCTTTGGCATTGCCCACAATCAGCGATTTACCGTCAGGAGCAACCTCGAGTTTCGAAGGAAACCAGCCTGCAGGAATGTGTCCGATAACCTTCAAGGTTGGAATATCAATTACACCTATCGCATTTACGCCCGATTCAGCAACATACAGCCTTTTCTGATCAGGAGAGACTGCAAGTCCGAATGGAATTACTCCCCTGAACTGTTTTACGGCTGGAGTTAGCTTCAGAGGGATTTCTGCCGCAATCGTATCATGGGCGAGGTCTACCACCGATATATTGTCGTTTGTCCCGTTACTGACAAATACGTACTGATCTGTAACTGCCAATGAATTAGGACTTGAGCCTCCCACAGCAGGAATCCCTTCGATTTTTTGTCCGACAAGGGTTCCCGTTTTTATTTTGACCTGAATTGCGGGTTTAACCGGATTCTTTAAAGAATAAGACCAAACCGAAAATGATTCGGGGACATTCGGATCACCCAGACCGGGGATATTGAACGAATCAATGACTAGCCCGTTCTTCATCTCTAGGGTTCCAAAGCCGAAAGGGGGGAATTCGAGCGCCTTTTTATAATCACTCCGGGCTTCGAGATTTCCGATTTTACTGTATTCGAACATCCCCACATTGGTCACATATACCTTCTCTCCATTAGGGGAAAGGATTACTCCAAACGGGTACCTGCCTGTATTGGTACTTCCTACAAGTTTTTTGGATTGTGTATCAATAACCAACAACCGGAATAACATCTGATCTACTGCATATAAATACCGGCCATCCCTGTTAAGTTTCAGATCACCGATATAACCGTCGGGCGTTTTTTGGCCGGTTTCAGAGACTGAACAATCTATTGAATCAAGTTTAGCTCCTGATGTCACTGAAAACAAATAGATCTTATTCTCCTCTCCGCCGGAAACATAGACAATTTTATTGTCCGGGGAAACCGCTACTCCCATGAACACAGAGGCCAATATCCCATTGTCAGTCGAGGAACCCGGTGGAACCTGTAAAACTACCGGGTGAGGAGAGTTTAGGTTTTTTATAATTGAAATTGAAAGCGGGGAGGTGCCTGAATTGGCAGTTACCGCCACGGTACCGTCTTTGCTCAGGGTCAATCCGTACGGATGGGGAGCAACTTCGACCGAATTCCCGTAAGGGGTTATGATCCGGCCATTCGGGATTACGGTTTTCCCTGTTTTGTGAATTTGCGTTACCAAACTTCCCGAAGGTGAAGAAACAACACTTAATCCGGGCGATATTTGCTGGGCTATTAAATGATTAAATGTCAGGCACAAGATCAATATAATAGCTGAGTTCAATTTCATAATATCTGCCTTTTAAATTAGATTTGATTTTGGACAAGTGACTAAAATGCTTCCTTGAATTTGTCTTCAAGATCATCACGGAGAAAAAAACGGGTTCCACTCTCGCTGAGATCCAATCCCACAATGCCAATTACAATCAAATTGACAAGGATCTTTTCCCCTTTCCATCGGGGAAGTTTTGCTTTTCGTACGAATTGATTCAGAGAAAGATGCTGATCTGATTCCAGTAATGTGAGAAGTCGTTTTTCCTCATCTGTAAATCGAATGAACACCCCGCTGGGATTTTTCTGCTGCTCCCAAACCTTCAGCAAAATTCCGGGCGCAAGGATATTCTGGTCATCTTTACGGATATAGACCAACCACTTACCCTCATCATTCTGGGCAAAATGGGGAATATCAGTGCTTTTGGGGATCGCTATTTCGAGGACTGTCTTTCCTTCGATGAGCCACTGCTGGGTCTGAAAATTAATGGGCGGTTTGCTGTATAATTTTGCGGCAGCCTCTGCCATATAATACTCTTCATCAGATTTCACACCTGCAACTGACCCGTTATCCCTGATTCCCAGCAATAAACGACCTCCGTCAGCATTGGAGAATGCGACCATCGACCGGGCAATCTTGCGCGAATCATTGATACAATATTTAAAATCCTGCCGTTGATGTTCACCTTCGGCAATCATTTTCATCAGTTTCAGGCTCATTTCTTCAATAACTTATAGTACTTCCAATTTGTTTAAGCAACCGGTAACTGGCGGCTGGCAGGTTTTAGCTGTACAAAATACAAATTGCACCTGATTTATCCTACTATATACAGCCCGGTTGTTTGCTTATCATCACTATCACTCGCCCACTATCAGCGAGTTCAAATAACTATGTAAATGATAATCATGAGCAAAAATCTACTTTAAAAGTGAGCCAGTTGCCAATCGCCATCAGCTAATAAATCACCTTCATTACACAATTCGCACAGTCAAAATCGAGTTTTAACTCGTTTTTCCCGTCATTCAGAAGAAACGGTTCATTAAAATTCTCAGGTTTGGTACCGCCGTATTTCGGACAAAATCCGAGCTGAAATTTCAGACAATGCCTGGTGGTCATCACCGTTTTACCATGATATTCCGAAAGTTTCTCAAAAGCCATTTCCGGATTCTCAACCCCGTGACGCCGGAAAAACTGCAAGGCAAGCCTGTTGCTGATGTTCCCTTCATATCCGATATGGGTTGAGGGGTATGGAAAACTGTTTGGCTCGTTAATCACCTGACAGGTTTTTTTTATCATTCTCGCTTTGGTAATCTTGTCAAGCAGCTCCCGACGCATGCCATTTAGTACTGAGGACTGGAAAAAATATTTCTCAGTTCCGTTAGTCTTAATGGCTGTGACCACATAGATCGAATCCCCTGTTTTTGAGAGCTGATGATGGATTGTCTCTTTCGATTTTACCGGATCACGGGCCGGATCCTTCGAAAGTTCCCTGGTCAATTGCGCTTCAACCCCGCTTTCGTCCTGAGCTTTCAGTTCAAAACCGTTATCAGTCTCAGAAAGTTCAATGGAGACCCCGATTTTTCTGACCGTAAGCTCTGCCTTCAATTGTTGTTGAAAAATGTGGTCATAGTTTCGGTAAACTCTGGCCCCGGAATGTATGCCATTCATCCTGTCGGGGAATATTCTTGTCCCCTCAGCGGTATTCACTTTGATTCCTATACTTTCACCCGACGGGGAAATAAAAACAAGTCCGTCATTATTGGCAATTTTAATAACGGTATTTAGTTCAAAATAGTTCGTGGTAACTTTGTTTACGACGCCCAGATCTTCACCTAAAAATTTTGGTGATTCAAACGAGGTGATCTCTTTTGACCGGCCATGAAGAAAATAGTCAGTTGCACCTCGGTTAAATGATTTAATGGGATTAGCCACAAAACCGAGAGATACCTTACCTGCCGAAGCTGACTGAAATTCAGGGTTATCCTCCAGAAAAGCGTCTATCTTCTGACGGTAAAATGCGGTTATGTTTTTCACATAATCGATATCTTTTAATCTCCCCTCAATTTTCAACGACTGCACTCCTGCTTCTGCGAGTTCTTTTATGGAATGGGAATGGTTCAGATCTTTGAGCGACAATAAATGCTGATCAGCGGAAATGATCTGTTTGTCAGCATCATAAAGTGTATACCGTTTCCGGCAGGGTTGGGCACATGCCCCGCGGTTGGCACTCCTTCCACCGATAGCATGACTCAGGTAACATCGTCCGCTAAAACTGACACAGAGTGCTCCATGAATAAAGGCTTCCAGTTCGATGGAGGTCTGGCCCCTGATTTCCCGGATCTGCTTCAGCGTTAATTCGCGCGCCAATACAGCCCTTTTGAAATGGACGGCCTCCAAAAACCGGAGTTGCTCGGGAAGGTAATTGTGGAGCTGAGTACTTGCATGAATTGGCAGAGGCGGCAGATCCATCTCGAGAATTCCGAGATCCTGAATGATCAGTGCATCCACACCAGCTTCATAGAGATTTCTGATTTGCCTGCTGGCCTCTTCCAATTCACTATCGTACAGGATAGTATTTAATGCGACGTACACCTTTACCCCAAAGATCTGAGCCTCCGAAACCAGCTGTTCAATATCCCGGATGGAATTACCGGCATCCTCACGAGCCCCGAACTTTGGACCGCCAATATATACGGCATCTGCCCCATGCGCAATTGCAGCACGACCACAAAGCAAATTTTTAGCGGGAGCAAGCAGCTCGATTGGTTTTGGGAATGCCATCAATCAAAGATTATCAGTTAATTTTCGCTCTGCAATTTACACTTTGCATTTTTCATTTATTTTGGTCACTTCTTCCCCCAGCGCTTCCCAGTATTCAAGTGCGCGGCGTGTGTGAGGAATGACAATGGTTCCTCCAACCAGGTTGGCTACGGAAAATATTTCGAAAAGTTCTTCCGTATTGACCCCAAGTTCATGGCATTTTTCAAGGTGATATTTCACACAATCATCGCATCGAAGCACCATCGAACTTACTAAACCAAGCATCTCCTTTGTCTTTGAAGAGAGGGCACCGTCGAGATAGGTATTTGTATCTATATTGTAAATCCGTTTCATCACCTTATTATCTGAAGCCAGAATTTTCAGGTTCATCTTCTCTCTGTAAGTGCGAAAATCATCTATTAAATCACTCATAAAAATATATTTTAAACAATTATGTATTAGTTCACGTTTCTGTTTTGGACGACAGCAAAGTTATCACCATTTGACCATTCCAAGGAGGGAAAGGGGAATTAAAATGAATTTGCTTATATTTGCACTTCAAAAATACAGGAAAATGAGAACAACGATAATCCTGCTTTTAATTTTGGCATCTTTCTCAGGTTTCTCAGCAAAACCGGCAACCATCGCGCAGTTTGTTCAGTTTAGTGCATCGGATTCACTGATGATCTGGGAAAAATTAAATATCCAGTGCGATCCTAAAATTAATGACCTTCTCCGGCAGCAGGTGGATCAATGTAAGAAGTGTGGTACCATGAGTGGATTCAGGCTCCAGATCTATTTCGGATCGGGAGAAAATGCACACAATCAGGCCATCAGAATGAAGACTGATTTTCTCTCCTCCTACCCCGATGTGAAAACATATCTTTTTTTTAAATCTCCGGATTTTATTGTCAGGGTTGGAAATTTCAGAACAAAAAGTGAAGCATTGAAAATGCAGAAGTCACTGCTGTATAAATTCCCCAATGCTTTTATTGTAGCCGATGAGATTGTCTTTCCGGAATTATTAAACATTACATCTATCAATTAATCAGGAATATCCAGAATGAGTGAACAAATAAAACATGAATGTGGAATTGCTCTGATCAGATTACTTAAACCGCTGGAATACTACCGCCTAAAATATGGAACTTGGCAATACGGGGTGAATAAGCTATACCTTCTAATGGAAAAGCAGCACAACCGGGGTCAGGATGGTGCGGGTACCGTAGGTGTAAAGATTAATGTTCCTCCGGGCCAGGAATATATCTTTCGTCACCGCTCGATTGATCCAAACCCGATAAAGGATGTATTTGGGAAAATATATAAAGAGTTTAATAACGCAGCAACTCAATACCCGCAAAGTTATCATGATCCGGTTTGGGCCAAAAAGAACCTCCCCTTCGCCGGAGAGGTTTATATGGGGCATCTGAGGTACGGAACTTTCGGTCGCAACAGCGTTGAGTACACTCATCCAGTTTTGCGGTTAAATAACTGGAGATCCAGAAGCCTTGTACTGGCCGGAAATTTCAATCTGACCAATGTTGACGAATTGTTTGACCTTCTGGTCGGATTGGGGCAACATCCTAAAGGATTTACCGATACTGTGACCATTCTTGAAAAGATAGGCCATTTTATTGATGAAGAAAATGAATCGCTCTTCAGACAGTACAAAAATGAAGGGTTCAGCAATAAACAGATCACCGGATTTATCGAGGAAAACCTGGATATCCGAAAAATATTGGAACGGTCAAGTCGTGACTGGGATGGTGGTTACACCATTGGTGGGATCCTCGGACACGGAGATGCATTTGTCGTTCGCGATCCATGGGGTATCCGTCCCGCATTCTATTATGCTGATGATGAAATTGTCGTTGTTGCCTCAGAGAGGCCTGTTATTCAGACAGTTATGAACGTTGGCTGGAATCAGGTAAGCGAGATTGAACCTGGCAATGCCTTGATTATCAAGACAGATGGAACTGTGACTCATGAGGCTGTAAGAATACCTCAGGAACGAAAGTCTTGCTCCTTTGAGCGGATCTATTTTTCAAGAGGTTCTGACCGGGATATTTATCTGGAACGTAAAAAACTTGGATTCCTGCTCGCGCCGGTTATCCTCGATAAAGTAAATCATGACCTTAAAAACACGGTCTTTTCATATATACCCAATACTGCAGAGACTGCTTTCCTTGGAATGATGGAGGGAATACGCACTCAACTTATTAATTGGAAAAAAGAAAAGATTCGTGCCCTGGGTAGCGCGATTACTGACTCCGATATTGAAGAGATCATTTCCGTTCAGCCACGCATGGAAAAGATAGCGATAAAAGATGTGAAAATGCGCACTTTTATTGCAGACGATTCGAGTCGAGACGATTTGGTTGGTCATGTTTATGATGTAACCTACGGTATTGTTGAAAATCACAAAGATACCCTGGTGGTTCTTGACGATTCCATAGTTCGGGGAACCACTCTGAAACAAAGTATTTTAAAGATATTAGACCGCCTTAAACCAAAAAAGATCATTATCATTTCTTCAGCCCCACAAATCCGGTATCCCGATTGCTATGGAATTGATATGGCTATTCTGGCAAAATTTGTGGCATTTGAAGCTGCAATTGTGCTGCTCAAAGAAACCGGGCAGTCTAAAGTTATTGATTCTGTTTACCGGAAATGTAAACAACAACAACATCTACCCAAAGAGGAGATGGTAAATTATGTGACCGAGATCTACAAGCCATTTAGTGATGAGCAGATATCCAAAAAAATTGCTGAATTACTCAAACCGGCAGATTGCAAAGCTGAAGTTGAAATTGTTTACCAAACCGTTTACAATCTTCATATTGCATGCCCGAATGATCTGGGTGACTGGTACTTCACGGGAGACTATCCGACACCGGGAGGGAATAAAGTCGTAAATACGGCGTTTATAAACTTCATTGAAGGCATAAAAGGGCGGGCGTATTAGAAGTGCAAAGTGGTAAATGCAAAATTTAAAATGCAAAACCACTTTGAATTTTAAATTTTGAATTTTTCCTTTTACATTGGTCACTTTCCCCTTTTTCTCCCTTTGTTTTTGGTCTCGCGAAGTTGAGTACTTTTCTGATTAAAACTGAAAGAACTCTTTGCAAGGCGGGTTTTCTTTTCATGAAAAGCCCCTTTGAATTCAGGGTCTGCCAATCGTTTTTGACGGTCAATTTCACGATCAATCACTTGTTTTTCCGGTTTACTTAACGGAATAACATCAATTGTTTCAGGTAATTGCAGCTCTTCGATCTTCATCCGGATCAACTCTTCGATATTCCTCAGGTGAAAGTCCTCTTCGGGACCTATAAACGAGATTGCGACACCGTCGGTGTTTGCACGGGCTGTCCTCCCAATGCGATGAATATAATCCTCATACCGTGGAGGAAGGTCAAAATTGATCACATGTGATATTTTACTCACATCGATCCCACGGGCAGAGATATCGGTTGAAACCAAAACCCTGACATTTCCCGACTTAAAAGCTTCAATCGCATTGATCCGCGAGCTTTGCGCTTTGTTGGAATGAAGAATCCGAACTTCCCCTTCTGTCTTTTTCTTAATTACTTTATATACTGCCTCTGCATTCTCCTTGGTCCGGCAAAAAATGATTATCCGTTTAAATTCTTCCTCATCATTCAGCAGGTGATTCACAAAATTCAGCTTGGTTTTGAAATTTGGTATCCGGTAAAAGTATTGCTTGACCTTATCGACCGGCGTTGCTGATGGGGCAACCTCAACGCGTTCAGGAAAAGTGAGGAATTCATGACTCATATTTTCGATGCTTTCGGAGAAGGTAGCCGAGAAAAGGAGGTTTTGACGGCGTGGGGGAATAACCTCGAAAAGCTTATTCAACTGAGGCATAAAACCCATGTCAAGCATCCGGTCTGCTTCATCAATGATCAGCGTTTTAATGCTTTTCATACCGAAAGCCCCTGCGCGGTATAGCTCCCATAACCGACCAGGCGTAGATACGAGTATATCAACCCCGGGTTCAAGCAGAGATGCATGTTTGGTCCATCCGATTCCTCCGTAAACAGCGGCATGCCGGATATTGGTGTATTGCGAAATTTCCGCAATATCCTCACCCACCTGAATAGAAAGTTCGCGCGTGGGAACCAGCACGATGGCACGTGGATCCTTTCCTTCAGCTTTCACCAGTTTCATCAATAACGGGATGATATAAGCGGCGGTTTTACCAGTTCCGGTCTGGGCAATTCCCAAAATATCCTTGCCTGATTTAATCACAGGGATGGCCTGCTCCTGAATCGGAGTCGGGGTTGTAAAACCAATCTCATTTAGTGCCCGTAAAATTGATTTACCAATCCCAAATACTTCAAATGTTGACATTCTCAATCCTTTAAATATGACGCAAAGGTAACTTTTCTTTCCCAGAATCTACCTGCCGGATTTAACCGGCTGATTTGGTGGCATTTATTTTACAGGCTGTTAGGTTGTAGGCTATTAGGCTGTGTAGGCTATAGGCTATTGGTATGTAGGCTATTAGGCTTTGCTCCCAACCTAAAAACCTAACAGTCTAATAGTCTAACAGTTCTTTCATAACGCCTTAAACATTTTTCCCGGGAGTCCTTTGACTATACCCGCAAACTCAAGATTGAGTAAGGTTGGTGATACTTTGCTCATCGGAAGGTTCGTTTTAAGGCAGATCAGATCAATGGCGGTTTCCCCTTCACTGCGAAGCAGATCGATAATTAATTTCTCTTCGGGATTAAAGTCATAGAAAAGACAGGGTTGAATGGCGTCCGGTTGGCTTTGGGTCGCACTCCAGTTCATGGCATATTCCAGGTCAGATACTGATTCAATCAAAGCAGCCCGGTTTGATTTTATTAAAAAATGACATCCCTCAGAGTATATATCACCAACCCGCCCGGGGAAAGCAAAAACATCCCGGTTATAGGAATTTGCAATATCAGCCGTGACCAAGGCTCCGCCTTTTATTGCAGACTGAACTACAAGTGTTGCGTCTGACATTCCGGCTATGATACGATTTCTCCTTAGGAAATTGGTCCGGTCAATGGGTGAATGGCTTAAAAAATCGGAAACCAATCCTCCGTTGGTTTCCGCCATTTCCCGTGCAATTGAAGTATGTATAGCGGGATAAATTGTTTCGAGTCCGTGCCCAAGAACGGCAACAGTCGGAAAGCCGTTCCGTAGTGCTGATTTATGCGATTGTATGTCAATTCCGTATGCCAGTCCACTTACTATTAATAGGTGATATCCCCGCTCGGCCAGCGATAAGATAAACTGTTCGACCATCCTCCTCCCGTAATCTGTGGCATGCCGGGTTCCCACAATGCTGACAGCTTTGGGACAATTCAGCATCGGATTTCCTTTGATATACAGGACAATTGGCGCATCAGCACAACCCAGCAATCGCTGCGGATAATCAGCATCCAGGTAGAAAAGGGCTTTCACCCCATTTTTTTGGACAAAATCCACTTCCCTGCCGGCACGTGGCATCACTTCTGATTGGATGATGTTTTTGGCCAGTATACCGCCAATTCCGGGAATCTGGCGTAATGCCTTCTCTTTTTCACGGAAAACCTGTTCTGCCGACCCCGTGTAAGCAATCAACGCCTTCGCAGTGATGCTGCCGATTCCCGGAATCAGAGACAAGGCAATCTTATAGATCAAATCATCTGCCATAATATAACTTAGTTAGGAATCAGGCGCTCAAATTAAGGATCAAAGCTTTTGTAACCACTTCCGCGGTAACCGAAATTTCTGCGACTGGCAATTCGTTGGGGAGATTTAGATTCAGTTGTCGTATTGCGGATATACTCATGACGGCTCCAAAGGCGTGTTGAATAGTTCGTCTGGTATCGATTCTCAATATCCGGATCAGAAAAAGCTGTTGGCTGAGATTTCCTGACTGATATCAACGACTCCTGGAACAACGTCGAATCCACCTCTTTTATAGCTTCAATAGCTTCTGGAATATTTGGCATTTCAACAAATCCGTAACCTTTTGACCGGCCAGTAGAATGATCCATAATCACATTGGCAGAGATCACCGAGCCATAATGTGCAAATAATCCTTGAAGGTCCCTGGAGGTGGTATTGGGACTTAGTTTTGCTATAAATAAGGTCATAATAATCTGTTTCCTGTAAAGTTAAGCAAAATATCTGAAAAAAGACAGGGCAAATTTTCACTAATTTTTGATCGTTTTAACCCTTCCCTGCTAACCAGTTTTCATTACCTTTGTTCAGATGATTGACCAGGGAACCTTACAACAAATACTCGACGCTGCCGAGATTGCAGATGTGGTTGGTGATTTCGTAACCTTAAAACGGCGCGGGACCAGCTTAATTGGTCTATGCCCTTTTCATAACGAAAAAACGCCCTCTTTTAATGTGTCGCAGGCCAAAGGAATTTATAAATGTTTTGGATGCGGGAAAGGGGGCTCCTCTGTGAACTTCATCATGGAGCATGAACACCTCTCCTATGCCGATGCGTTGAGATGGCTGGCCAATAAGTACAACATCCAGATCAGGGAAAAAGAGGAAAATCCTGAAGACATTAAAGAGCGCAATGATCGGGAAAGTCAGTTGATCGTTTCGGAGTTTGCCCAGAAATTCTTTAGCGATCAGCTTTGGGAAACAAATTCAGGTAGACTCATTGGTCTCTCCTATCTCCGGCAGCGGGGAATGAGAGATGAGATTATCAAAAAATTCGGCATCGGATATTGCCCGGAAGGGAAGGATACCATGACCAGTGCCGCTATTAAGGAGGGTTTCAAAATGGAATACCTTGAAAAGACCGGACTGACAATTAAACGTGAAGATTGGGTTCGTGACCGGTTTGCAGGTCGTATGATGTTTCCGATCCATGGAATTTCAGGGCGGGTAATTGGCTTCGGTGGACGGACCCTTACCCAGGATAAAACCATCGCGAAATACCTGAATTCCCCCGAATCGGATATTTACCATAAAAGCCGGGTTTTATATGGGATTTTTCAGGCCAAACGAAGTATTATCAAGGAAGATAAGTGTTATCTCGTTGAGGGATATACCGATGTAACCTCACTCCATCAATCGGGAATTGAAAATGTCGTGGCATCTTCGGGAACTTCACTTACTATTGATCAGATCAGGCTTATCAGAAGGTTTACGAACAATGTCACAATTATTTACGATGGTGATCAGGCGGGAATTAAAGCATCGATGCGGGGGATCGATATGGTTCTTGAGGAAGGGATTAATGTCAAAGTTCTGCCGCTGCCCGAAGGTGAAGATCCCGATTCTTTTTCACGGTCCATGAGCGCCACCCAATTGGGAGAATATATCCGTGCAAATGAAACCGATTTTATTAAATTTAAAACGAAATTATTACTTGCCGGTGTCGAAAATGATCCGATCAGCCGTGCAAAGTTAATTACCGATATTGTAAGCTCAATTGCCGTTATCCCTGCTGAAATCGTTCGGTCAGAATACCTGAAAGAGTGCAGCAGACTCCTGGATGTGCGCGAAACTGTCCTTTACAACGAAATTCGAAAACTAAAGGTAAAATCCGAAGATGAGCTGATTAAGCACCAGGAAAGGGAACTGATCAGAGAAGCCAATGTGAAGGCTCCCGTTTTGGCAGTCCCTTTACCTGAGATTAATCCATGCGAAAATGAGGAGCGGGAACTGTTGAAACTGCTTTTAAAATATGGTTCACACCAGATTTTTGAAGTCGAAAATCCAGAGACCAACCTGACTGAACCGGTTTATGTAGCCGGATTCGTCCTTTCGGAGTTGGAAGCCGACCAGATGGTCTCTGTAAATCCTGTGATCAAAGCTGTTTTTGATGAATATCAGGAATATGTGGAGGTTAAGAACTTTGATGCCATCAAGCATTTTGTAAACCATCCCGATCTTGCGGTCAGTCAGCTGGTCTCGGATATCTTATCCGAAAAAAATAAACTGAGCGATTTTTGGCGAAAGAGGGGGAGTTATATCGAAGAGGAACACGAAATTCTTTATCAATTGGTTCCTAAGGTGTTACAGGAATACAAGCTAAGGTACATCACCTTTTTAATTTCGCAGGCTGAGCAGGGAATAAGAAAAGCCTATGAAAATCACGACGATGAAGCAATTCAGGATTTTCAAAGACGGTATCAGAAACTGAAAACTGTTGAAGGGCTCCTTTGCGGTCATCTCGGTCGAAGGACAATTACGTCTTAATCCTTATTAAATCAGTCGATTAATATTTTTGTGCTAATATAAAATGATTTTCAATGATCCCCGAATTTTCAAAAGATACCCTGGAAATTATTTCCCTCATTGAAGCTTGGGAAGACAAGCTGAAAGGACTTTCAACTGAGGTGATTATGGAACGAAGGAATATTCAAAACCGGACAATTAAGCAAATTCTTGGTCATTTAATCGATTCAGCCTCCAATAACACCCATCGGATTATTCATTTACAATATCGCGAGAGCCCCATGAGTTTTCCCAATTATGCCTTGGAAGGGAACAATGACCGGTGGATAGCGATCCAGAATTATCAGGAAGAGAACTGGGAAAACCTCATATTATTGTGGAAATATTTGAATATTCATCTGGTTCATGTGATACAAAACGTACCGTTCGAAAAGCTAGGAAATGAATGGATTGCCTCTTCTGAACAAAACGTGTCGCTAAAAGAGATGGTCCGCTATTATCTCAACCATCTCGAGTTGCATCTCAGTGAGATTGAAGAATTAATCGAAATGCAATAGTTTAACATACAATCAATTCCAATATTTTTGTTTTAAATTTATCCACGAACATTACCCATAAAAATAGCTATGATATTTGTTACCGGCGGGACAGGAATGGTAGGGGCCCATTTAATCTATGACCTTGTGCTGAAAGGTGAGAAAGTTCGTGCACTAAAGCGTCGCGGTAGTAGTTTGAATCGAACCGAAAAAATATTCTCTTTTTATTGTGTTGATCCTGAGTCATTCCTGCAAAAAATTGAATGGGTTGAAGGGGACTTACTGGATAAGGAAGGTCTTCACGAACTCCTAAATGGTGTCGATCAGATTTATCATGCAGCGGCAATTATCTCTTTTGATTCACGTGAAAGAGATGCAATCATTCACAATAATTGCGAAGGAACGGCCAACCTGGTTGATCTGGCATTATCAATGGGAATTCCTCGCTTTTGCCATGTGAGTTCTATCGCTGCAATTGGCTCTTCGCCCGAAGGGATTGAAACAAGCGAAGACCATCCCTGGCGTAACTCAAGAGACCATTCCGCCTATTCGGAAAGTAAATACCTATCTGAAATGGAAGTTTGGCGGGCAATCTTACAAGGATTGAATGCTGTAATCGTGAATCCATCCGTCATAATTGGCCCCGGAGACTGGAAATCTGGAAGTTCGATGGTATTTTCCAAAATATGGCGCGGATTGAAATTTTACACCAAAGGGGGCACCGGATTCGTACATGTACGCGATGTAACTTCAGCCATGCAGCTTCTCATGGCAAATGAAACATGGGAAACTGTTAAGAATCAGAGATATATTCTAAGTGCTGAAAATCTTACTTTCCATGATTTCTTTAATCAGATTGCCGATAATCTACGGGTGACACGCCCGAAAATAATAGCAGGCAAAACATTGATGAAAATTGCCTGGCGATTTTTCGCAATTGTTAGACTTTTAACAGGTATTAAACCGGCCATTACCAGGGAAACAGCCAGGAGTGCCTACAAATTAAGCGCTTATGATGGCTCCAAAATCTGTCGGACCATCGGATTCAAATATACTCCGGTTGAGGTTTCAATCCGTGAGATCTCCCTTATTTTTCTGAACGACCACGGTCATCAGTAGACTTAATTCTTAAAATCAACGTTCCCATTTTTAAATGAATATGATTAAAAAAATAAATAGAACCAGCCCGGGTCCGATGCTTCTTTTTTCAATTATTCTCCTTTTGTTTTTTGGGGGATCTTCCTGTGGAAACCAGTCTGGCGAGAAGACAGAGGGTAAAAGTTCCGGATTTCTGAATAAATTAACAGAAGATGATTCTGATGACGTGGCAGGAGAAGGGGTAAATGCCTTGCTGATATCGCCTAAAAATCCCCGTCCCGGGGAGGTTTTCCACATACTTGCAACAGGTG
>Ga0364921_10074_pt1 | contig 36008 bp, 46 predicted proteins | sample ExccelJu500001D3_2_FD_206956 | JGI IMG/M metagenome (GOLD analysis project Ga0364921, IMG submission 206956) | Enriched cells from Trout Bog Lake Hypolimnion, Wisconsin, USA - BchlTB.June20.5000.01.D3 | ecosystem: Environmental > Aquatic > Freshwater > Lake > Hypolimnion/Profundal zone | place...
CGTAAATATGGCCTGAAGTTTAAGCCTAAATAGGGTAAAGCAGTTATTTTCCCTCAATCTAGAGCCCAAATAGAGGGGTCTAGGGTAATGGCTTAATATCTCGTCTATGGATCTTATTTTACTAACTAAAGCACTCATTTTGGGGGTGGTTGAGGGCTTCACCGAGTTTTTGCCAATCTCTAGTACAGGCCATCTGATTTTGGTGGGAGATCTTCTCGATTTCAATGATGAGCGGGGCAAGGCTTTTGAAGTGATTATTCAGTTCGGCGCCATTCTGGCGGTGTGCTGGGAGTTCCGAGCCAAGCTTTGGAAAGTTGTTTCCACACTCGGCAGTAGTGCGCTATCACGCCGTTTCATTCTGAATCTCCTCATTGCCTCTTTTCCAGCGATGAGCCTAGGCTTCGTATTTGGTAAACATATCAAGGCAGCCCTCTTTGCGCCGATTCCAGTGGCTACTGCCTTCATCGTGGGTGCCCTGATCATTTTCTGGGCCGAGCGTTTGCAAGCTAAAAGACCAGTTCAAACAGTCGTATCCCCATTGCATTCTGTTGATGAGCTATCGCATCTAGATGCTCTCAAAGTTGGGTTGGCGCAATGTGCCGCTCTAATACCGGGCACTTCCCGCTCGGGCGCCACCATTATTGGCGGCATGCTCTTTGGATTGCCCCGCGCGGTAGCCACCGAGTTTTCCTTCTTCTTGGCAATCCCGGTTATTGGCGGAGCCACGGCTTATGAATTACTCAAACTCTGGAAGTCCCCTGTTTCTTTAGAAGTTGCCGGGAGTAGTGCAGGCGATTTCACATTAGCCATTGTGTTCGGCTTTATTGCTGCCTTTATTTCGGCATTTGCGTGCGTCCGCTGGTTAATACATTATGTTGCGGGACATAACTTTATTCCTTTTGCTTGGTATCGCATCGTCTTTGGTCTAGTTGTTCTCATTAGCGCTTACAGCGGCTTAGTAGCCTGGTCACATTAAGGAATTGGATTTCAGTATGGATAACTCAATTGACGTTATTACTAATAATATCCAGCTTGCACTTGCGCCTGTATTTTTATTAACGGCGGTAGCGACTCTATTTAATGCCATCTCCACTCGTTTGGGAAGAACAGTAGATCGAATGAGAGCCATACATAAAGAACTTCAGGATGGGCGCATTACTGATCATGAGATTCATCGACTGATGCAAAAAGAGGCAGATGAATCCAAGTTTCGAGGCCGACTCTGCACCATGGCAATATTTTTTGACGTGTTGAGTGGGGTCCTCATTTCTTTAACGGTTTTAGAACTCTTCCTTTTTCAGGCTGGCGCTCTCAATACCCCAAAGACAGGTTATGTGATGTGGAGCTTTGTACTGGGAATGGTCTCATTTATGATCTCTATGGTGATCATGTTGGGCGAAGTGGTCTATGGTTATCTCTCGGCGGGCTGGGATAATCGTGTTATTCATAAATAAATCAGCCCTATAGGTCTATATGAAAAAAATCCTCATCACCGGTGGCGCAGGTTTCTTGGGCTCACATCTGACTGAAAAGCTTCTCAAAGAAGGCAATGAAGTTTTAGTAGTCGATAACTTCTTTACGGGCTCAAAGCAAAACTTAGCGCACTTGTTATCCGATCCGAAGTTAGAAGTGATGCGCCATGATGTGACCTTCCCGCTCTATGTTGAGACTCATCAGATTTATAACCTTGCTTGTCCTGCATCTCCCGTACACTATCAATATGATCCAGTGCAAACGACCAAGACCAGTGTGCATGGCGCAATCAATATGCTGGGCTTGGCCAAAAGAACCCGTGCCAGAATTTTGCAAGCTTCAACCAGCGAAGTCTATGGCGATCCTGAAGTCCACCCGCAGCCAGAGGAGTATTGGGGTAGGGTGAATCCAATCGGTATACGGTCTTGCTACGATGAGGGTAAACGCTGTGCTGAAACCCTATTTTTTGATTACTACCGCCAGCATCAGTTGGATATCAAAGTGGTACGGATCTTTAATACCTACGGCCCACGGATGCATCCGAATGATGGCCGTGTGGTGAGTAACTTTATTGTGCAAGCTTTGCAGGGCAAGGACATTACGATTTATGGCGATGGTCAGCAAACCCGCAGCTTTTGCTACGTCGATGACTTGATTGATGCGATGGTGAGAATGATGAACTCAGAAGCGGGCTTTACGGGACCAGTCAATATTGGCAACCCTGGCGAGTTCACCATGTTGCAATTAGCAGAGACGATTCTCAAGCTCTCCGGTAGTAAATCCAAGATTGTTCATGAGCCACTACCTTCAGATGATCCCAAGCAACGTCAACCCAATATTGAATTAGCGAAATCTAAACTGGGATGGCAGCCTAAGGTTAATTTAGAAGACGGTCTGATAGAGACTATTGCCTACTTTAAGAAAGTCTTGGCGTAATTTGAGTTCGCAGCCAGAGGGTAAGTTGGATCGTATTGATCGCATTCGCTCTTTTGTCCTTCGCGCCGGAAGAACAACAACAGCCCAGCAACGCGCAATTGATGAGCTTGGCCCCCAATTCTGCATTCCCTTTCAAGCGCAGACTCTTAATTTAAGTGAAGCCTTTGCCGGATCGCCTAATCCGAAGATTCTGGAGATAGGCTTTGGCATGGGAGAGACGACTGCCGCTATTGCCCAACTTCGTAGTCAAGATGATTTTCTAGCCATTGAAGTCCACCCTCCTGGAATTGGTGCTTTACTCAAGCGCATTGGTGAAATGGGTCTTACCAATCTGCGACTGATTCAGCATGATGCAGTCGACGTTCTAGAAAAAATGATATTGCCTGAGAGCTTGGATGGCATTCATATTTACTTTGCTGATCCTTGGCACAAGAAGCGGCATCATAAGCGTCGTTTGATCCAGTCCCCATTTGTACGTTTATTGGCATCTCGTTTGAAATCAGGGGGCTATCTGCATTTGGCAACCGATTGGCATAACTATGCAGAGCAAATGTTTTTAGTACTCAATGCTGATCAGTCTTTGATCAATACGGCAGTTGAGGCGGTCAGTGTTGAAACCTTTGGACCAGCAGATATTGCACAAGATGGCGATACTAGAAATGAGTTCAAACCCAGCTTAGCGCAATTACAAGAGAAGCATTTAGCTTATGTTGAGCGACCCAGCTATCGACCCATTACTAAGTTTGAAACCCGCGGTTTAAAGCTGGGGCATGGGGTATGGGATTTGGTCTATAAAAAAAGATAAATCTTTTTACAGCCCGATACAAAGGTATTTGAGTTCTAAATACTCATCCATACCAAAGACACTGCCTTCACGGCCCAAGCCAGATTGCTTGACTCCGCCAAAGGGTGCAACTTCATTCGAGATAATGCCGCTGTTCACACCCACGATGCCGTATTCCAGGGCTTCGGCGACTTTCCAGATCCGCCCAATATCGCGACTATAGAAATATGAGGCTAGACCGTATTGACTCTGATTTGCCAGCTTGACGACCTCATCATCGCTCTCAAAACTGATAATCGGTGCCACTGGGCCAAAGGTTTCCTCCACGGTGATGAGCATATCGCTTGTGACGTGATCCAAAATGGTAGGCTCGTAATATGTGCCACCTAAAGAAGATCGCTTACCACCGGCAACTAATTTTGCCCCTTTACTCAATGCATCAGCAACATGACGTTCCACTTTAGCAAGGGCTGCTTGATCAATTAGTGGACCCTGTAGTACACCTTCTTCAAGGCCATTGCCTAGTTGAATTGCCTGAATCGCTTTGGCAAATTTTTCAACAAACTGATCATGTACTTTTTTGTGAACATAAATTCGGTTGGCACACACACAGGTTTGACCAGCGTTACGATATTTTGAGGCAATTACGCCATTGACTGCCGCATCAATGTCGGCATCTTCAAAAACAATAAAGGGAGCATGACCGCCTAGCTCCAAAGCCAATTTTTTCACTGTTGGAGCGGATTGCGCCATCAAAATGCGGCCCACTTCAGTTGAGCCTGTAAACGAGAGATGACGCACAATCGATGAGCTGCATAAAGCTTTGCCAATCGCAATGGATTGTTCTGAGTCAGCCGTCAGGATATTAATGACCCCATTTGGAATTCCGGCTCGAGCGGCAAGTTCGGCCAAAGCTAAGGCAGATAAAGGGGTTTGCTCAGCAGGTTTAATCACAATACTGCAACCTGCAGCCATGGCGGGGGCGATCTTGCGAGTGATCATGGCAATCGGAAAATTCCAAGGGGTAATCGCTGCACATACACCAATGGCTTGCTTCAGAACCATGAGTCGCTTATCGCCCCAAGTGGTCGAAGGAATGGTTCCGGCTACCCGCTTAGCTTCTTCAGCAAACCATTCAATAAATGAGGCGCCGTAGGCTACTTCACCGCGCGACTCTATCAGGGGCTTGCCTTGCTCTAGTGTCATCAGCAAAGCTAGGTCTTCGGTATTCGCAACAATGAGATCAAACCATTTGCGCATGAGGTTGGCACGTTCTTTGCCAGTTTTACTGCGCCACATTGGTAGTGCTGTATTGGCTGCCTCAATCGCCAGCTCAGCATCAGCAGGGGTGAGATTAGCAACATTGGCAATCGTTGCGCCGTTGGCTGGGTTGTCGACTGTAAAGGTTTTACCGAGCGATGACTTTACCCATTGACCATTAATGAAGGCCTCTTCCCTAAAAAGACGGGGATCTTTGAGTAACTGACGAACATCTTGAGTTGACATGAGCTATCCCTAATGGATTAAGCGGCCTGAATTTCTGCGCTACGGAGTTTTTGCGCCAAGAGATCTAAGACGCCGTTGACGTATTTATGACCATCAGTGCCCCCAAAGGTCTTCGCAAGTTCAACGGCTTCGTTGATGGCTACTTTGTATGGAACTGATAAATCGGCAGCAAGCTCATAAGCACCAATCAGTAGCGCAGCATGCTCTACAGGAGAGAGCTCATTGATAGGGCGATCGAGGGCTGGCGTGATGATGGCTTCGAGTTCATCGGTGCGCTCGAGTACACCCTCAAAAATGCCTTGAAACAATTCGAGTTGGCAGCGACGAAAAGCCGGGTCTTCTGAAAGCTGTTTGGTAATCGTTACAGAATTCGGCAGGCTCCCCGCGCGGCGCATCACTAGACTTTGGTAAACCCCTTGCAAAGCGTATTCGCGGGCACGACGACGTGGTGTAAGAGAGCGTTTGGGTGTTGCCGGTTTATTCTCTTTATCAGAGCCCGGTAATTTATTGGTGGTGATTGTTTTAGACATTATTCTTCTTCACCAGCTTGAAAGTCGATATCTAAGTCGGGTGTTAAGGCTAAGGCAAGGTTAGCCATTTCCACTACGGCTCTTGCGCAGTCGGCACCTTTAACCTGAACACGAGCTTGAGCTTGCGCATCGTTATCGCAAGTGAGAATGCCATTGGCAATAGGCAAGCCTGACTCCAGACCAACACGCGTAATGCCTGCGGCAGATTCATTAGAGACAAGCTCAAAGTGATAAGTCTCTCCACGAATGACGGCACCCAAGGCAACTAAGCCATCAAACTCACCAGTCTCAGCCATTTTTTGCAGAGCAAAGGGGATTTCAAGTGCGCCAGGGACGGTGACTAATTTAATATCCGCCTGCTCAACACCAAGAGCTAGGAGCTCTTCAATACAAGCTTTGGTTAGGGCTTCGCAATGATCTTCATTAAAGCGGGCTTGCACAATACCCACTCGCAAATCTTGCCCATTAAGATCGGCGGCTAAAACCTGAACGCCAGATTGAGTATGAGAGGTGGTCATCGTGATTCCGCTTTTTAATCAGGGGTATAGGGAAGGTAGCCAGTAACTTCTAGTTTATAGCCAGACATACTTGGGACTGGATTTGGCTTAGCCAGTAAGCGCATTTTGCCAACCCCTAAGTCTTTGAGAATTTGTGCGCCAATGCCATAGCTGCGGAAATCCGTCTTACGGGTAATGGTTGGGTTTACTGAGGTGTGGGCTGTTTGGTTGAGTTTGGTAAATTGAGACAACCAGTCAGCATCATTGGGTGTCGCAATGCCAGCAGCGTTGAGCAAAACAGCAACACCGCTAGAGGCATTGGCTAGAGTCTCTAGCGCTTTACCCAGTGGCCAAGAGTGATTACTGTGATTGCCATCGAGAAAATCCAAGACGGTCACTGGCTCGTGAACGCGTACTAAAGTTTCGACCGATTCGGTGGGCTTGCCTTTAACTAACGCTATATGAATTGAAGAGCTGGGAGTATCGCGGTAGATGATTCCCTGAAAGCTACCCCAGGGGGTAACAAACTCTCGCTCACCTTCGCGCAGCACGATGCTCTCGTGTTGACTGCGATACTGAATTAAATCTGCAATGCTGCCAATCTTGAGTTGATGTTCTTCAGCAAACTCCAGCAGATCCGGTAAGCGTGCCATGCTGCCATCATCTTTCATGATTTCACAAATCACAGCACTGGGTGAGCAACCTGCCATCGCAGCCAGATCACAACCGGCTTCCGTATGGCCAGATCGAATCAGTACGCCACCAGGTTGTGCCATCAAGGGAAAGATATGTCCAGGTTGAACAAGATCACTAGGTTTAGCATTTTTAGCGACAGCAGTTTTGATGGTGAGAGCTCGATCCGCCGCAGAGATGCCAGTAGTCACCCCAGTAGCTGCTTCAATCGAGACCGTAAAGTTGGTGCCCATCGAGGTGCCGTTATCACGCACCATTAAAGGCAGGTTAAGTTGCTGGCAGTGTTCCCGGGTAAGGGTTAAGCAAATCAAGCCCCGCCCATACTTGGCCATGAAGTTCACGGCTTCTGCGCTGACATGGTCTGCGGCAAGAACGAGATCACCTTCGTTTTCTCGGTCCTCTTCATCGACCAAGATCACCATCTTGCCAGCCCTTAGGTCGGCAACGATTTCATTTGTAGGAGCAAGCTTCATAGACATAGCCTGCTATTTTAAGCTCAGGGACCCTTGATTGCTTGCTCCTGCCCCAATATCCAGTCTTTCTGACAATCAGGGGGTCCTATCAGGGTGGCAGGGTGATGCTGTCCTTGGGAGAATAGCCCATGCCCTCTATCCTCAGCACCCCCAAAGCCAATGGCTTCATTTTGTTAGAGGTATTGTTGGCGATGAGTCTGATTGCAGGAGCATGGGTAGGTCTATGCAATCAATATCAAGTGATGGCTTTGCGCTTTGTACAGTCTCAAGAAAAACGGGCACACATTCGAGAGCAAATCAATCAGCTTGAAATCACTCAGGTCAAGCTCAAATGAGTTTGCTCGAGTGTCTTATCAGCCTGGCAATCTCACTCATTTTAATTACTCCGGTCATTCAAAGTAGTGGCCGCATGATTGCCAAACAGATGCACTATCAAAAAACGCAACATTTAACAAATGAAGCTGATCGCGCTTTTGAACTGATCGGTAGAGCGATTCGGATGGCGGGTTATCAAAACTTGGAAGTTGTTCAGAAAAATACTGCCAGAAAAGTCAATCCACAATCGATCGCAATTCAAAAAGGTCGAGGCTACAACCGTTCTGATGCACTTGTGATTCGCCATGGGATTGCGCATCCACCATCCTTGGGATTTGATTTTGATTGTGTGGGTAATGTCTTAAGTCCAGAGCGCACTCAAAATCAGTTAGCACTGCAAGGTTTTTTAGTCGATCGGCAGGCTGGTGTTAATAAGGGAGTGAAAGTTAACGGCGGTTCTCTGATCTGCCAATATTTAGATCGTCATACCCGCATTCAAAACACCACGTTAATGAATGGCGTGAACTATCTGGGTATTGAGGAGCAGGCTTCAAAGACCAATTCTGCAGGGCCCCGCCTATTAAGAGTGCAATTAGAGATGACCGATGGCCATGCGCTTACGCTGACATTCGAGCGCTATTTTGCGACTCGCAACGCATTGTGATTATCGCCTGGATTTTATCGATCGTTTTTTCTTTCTCTTCATTAATCCTGTATTTAGAAAGAATGAATGTGCTGGAGTTGATTCATATTCATACTCAGTCTCAGATGCAAGAATCATTTGTTCAAGCTGAGCAAATGATTCTGGATTGTCAGACCGATCTTCTATTGGGAATGGATGAGCATCATCCGAATTGCGACTTTCATTCGCCTCAGAAAAACTATTGGCTCATCTCGAATCTAGAGAAACCCCAAATTGAGGTCTTGGTTTTGGTGGATTCACAACAAGGGGTTCTCACAAGATTGAACTGGCGACAAGTAGTTGATTAAGTTGATACATCCTCAAAAAAATGGAGAGCGAGGAAGTACGCTGCTTGAAATGATGGTTGTCACTCTCATCATTGCCATGATGTCGAGCATCAGCATTCCAATGATTCAGGACTCCTTAGCTACTCGCCAACTGGAGTGGACTGCGCGAAGTTTTATTGAACATGCCCACTTTGCTAGGCAGCAGGCTTTATACCAAGGTGAGCCCACCCAGATCGCTCCTCGTAGTGGAAATGATTGGAATAGTGGATGGGTAATTGAGTCTAGCGTTTCTAAAAAAGCGTGGTTTATGCAGGGCCCCATTGATCCGATTTACTTTCAGGATGGCGGTAAGCAGTTTAGCGGTCCCAATGCTGCTCAAAAAGGGATTATTTTTAATGCTGCTGGTGCCGCCAAAACAGCCCAGGGCGGCTTTGTAGCAAATCGCCTGATCTTGCGTCATAGACGACACTCAGAGCTAGAGCGGCACTTGATTCTGGGCAGTGGCGGGCGCTGGCGGATTTGTGACCCTCAGTCAGATTCCAAGGCTTGTCGGTAAATCGGTTTTAATAGAGCTATGAATCAAGTCAATTCCCCAGCGGATCAGCAATGGATGAGAGAGGCCTTAATCGAGGCTCAAAAAGCCTTATATCTAGCTAATCCAAATCCACGTGTAGGCTGCATCATTGTTAAAAATGGACAGGAGATTGGACGAGGTCATACCCAGCAAGTAGGGGGTCCTCACGCTGAAGTGCAGGCGCTAGCTGATGCACGTAGTCGAGGGATTGATCCAGCTGGTGCCACTGTATATGTGACCTTAGAGCCTTGTAATCACACTGGCAGAACCCCGCCTTGCGTGGATGCACTGATTGCCGCCAAGCCCCAAAATATCATCGTGGCTATGATTGACCCTAATCCTTTGGTTGCGGGTAAAGGAATAGAGCGTCTGCAAGCTGCTGGTATCAAGGTGGAAACGGGTTTACTGAGAGAAGAATCCGCTGCCCTAAATCGAGGATTTATTTCTCGGATGACGCGCGGCTTACCTTGGGTGCGCCTAAAGATTGCGGCTACTCTGGATGGGAAGACTGCATTACCCAACGGTACGAGTCAATGGATTACAGGATCCTTAGCACGTGCTGATGGACATCATTGGCGTGCTCAGGCTTGTGCTGTGCTCACCGGAGGCGGTACTGTAAAAGAAGATAATCCGACTCTCAATGTGCGTGATGTGCAAACACAAAGACAGCCCTGGAAGGTGATTGTCGATTCCAAGCTAGAGACACCGCTCAATGCCAAGCTCCTCGATGGGATTGAGCAGTCTGGCGTGATCATCTTTTGTGCACAGTTGCAATCCTCTGAGCAATTGACTCATGCCAAAGCATTGCGTGAGCGTGGCGTTGAAGTGATTGAGTTGCCTAATGCGCATGGCAAAGTCGATTTACCCCAACTCTTTGCTTATCTTGCTCAGGAACGCCATATGAATGAGATCCATGTGGAGGCCGGAGCTAAATTAAATGGCTCTTTGTTGCGGGAAGATTGTGTCGATGAGTTGCTACTGTATTACGCTCCATTTTTCATGGGCGAAGGTTTAGGCACGAACAATCTACCTGCCATCCCTTCCTTAAATGATCGACAAGCTTGGCAACTGATTGATCAGGCTGTTTTTGATCCTGATGTGCGTATGCGCTTTCAAAAAATCTGAAGTCAATTACCCAGAAGATAAAATACAGCCATGTTTACCGGAATCATTACGGCCATTGGCCAAATTACTGACATCCAGCCCAAGGGCGATGGCTTGCACCTGCGTGTGGAGTTACCCACTTCGGAAATCCAATTTTTAGATGATGTAGCACTGGGCGATAGCATTGCTTTGCAGGGCGCCTGTATGACGGTCACTGATAAGACAGCCAATGCGTTTAGCTTTGATGTTTCAAGAGAGTCGCTCAATAAAACAGTTGGGCTTGCTCAATTGGGTCCTGTCAATCTAGAAAAAGCATTACGCTTTAATGATCGCCTTGGCGGTCATCTGGTCAGTGGACATGTTGATGGTGTTGGTGAGGTCACCCACTTTGCGGCGCTTGCCAATGATGCTTACGGCTCTTGGCTTTTGAAGATTGCTGCGCCAATTGAGCTTGCTCCTTATTTGGCCTACAAAGGATCAATTGTGGTCAATGGCGTTTCTTTGACTGTCAATCTAGTTGAGGATCACGCAGATGCTTGTGTCGTCTCAATCAATATCATTCCCCACACTTTGCAACACACTACGCTCGGCAATCTTCAAGTAGGTAGCGCAGTCAATCTGGAAGTCGATCTGATTGCGCGCTATCTTGCGCGCATGCTCGAAGTAAAAGAGCGCTAGGCCCCAGCCAATTTAGCTTGATAGCGCGTAGGATCTGCAACCTGCGCTTGTGCAAAGCCCGCTTGTCTTAAGCGACACGATTCACAGACACCACAAGCATGGCCCGCATCATCGGCCTGATAACAAGAGACGGTTTGTGAGTAATCTACTCCCAAGCTAGCGCCTAAGCGAATGATCTCTGCTTTACTCATCTGAATAATCGGTGCATGCACCCGAAAGCGATTAGCGTGATTAGCCGCTTCAACACCTGCTTTAGTAGCGAGGTTAGCCATACTCTCAAAAGCGGCAACATACTCTGGGCGGCAGTCGGGATAACCGGAATAGTCGACGGCATTAGCGCCGTAGAAAATATCTAAACCGTCTAAAGCCTCTGCCCAGCTCAGTGCTAGCGAGAGCAAGATCGTATTGCGCGCAGGTACATAGGTAACCGGGATTTCATCGGCTTTGCTTGGGGTCGTGGGTAATGCGATGGAGGCATCGGTTAATGCGGACCCACCAAAGCGAGTGAGATCCAGTTGCACTATTTCATGGGCAAGTACGCCCATCTGCTGAGCGATCTTCTTGGCGGCAGCCACTTCAGAAGAATGGCGTTGCCCATAACTTACCGAGAGAACATATGGCGCATAGCCGAGATCTTTGGCTAGTGCCAGAATGGTGGTGGAGTCTAGGCCGCCTGAAAATAAAATCACTGCAGGAGCATTTGGAGTGCGCGGTGCTAAGTGATCAAAAGCAGCAGAAAGGCTAGACATAGATGCCGATCAAGGATTACTTAGTTGCGCTTAGTAATTGCTGCGCATCTTTAGCAGCATCGGTATCGGGGTACTTGGCAATGATGTCACTAAATGTTTTCTTGGCAGCAGCCTTATTGCCACTCTCGAGTTGACAATTACCAAGCGTGACCATCGCTGCAGCAATGCGAGGATGGTTGGGATATTTCTTAATCAAAGTCTGAAGTTGACTGATGGCGCCCGCATAATCTTTAATAGCGTATTTGCTATTGCCACCCCAATAGAGTGCGAGAGGCAAATAGGGGCTGTTCGGATACTTGCGCGTGAAAGCAGCAAAGCCATCATCAGCCTTTTTGAGATTGCCCGCCTGAAACGCTTTAAGAGCATCATCGTAGGCTTTTTTCTCACCCGGTTGAACCGTGCCGGTAACGCCCTCAATAGTGGTTGAGCGAGGCTCAAAATTCCCGAGACGGTTATCCAGGTCTTGGTAGTAGGTCTTCTGACTGTTATCAATATCTTGGGCTTGCTTTTCTAATTCTTCGACTTTGCCCCTTAACTCAGCGTTATCGGCCTTGAGCTTTTCGATCTGACTTTGCAAATCGAGTTGGGTTGTCGCAAGCGATTTACGGAGATCCAAAATCGCCTTACGTGCTTCATCGTCGGAGAAGAGTGCCCAGGCGCTCGATGAAGCGCATAAGCAAACGACAGCGCTACTTAAACAAAACGCTCGTAAGAGCGTTTGTTTACAAGAATGTTGCAATGCCATCATTAGTTCGTGATGTAAACAATGTCAGCACGGCGGTTCTCAGCCCAAGCTGCTTCGGTGTCGCCTTCAGCCTTAGGCTTTTCTTTACCAAAGCTCACAGCTTCCATCTGGGCATCAGCTACACCCATCAGTGCTAAAGCTTTGCGAACGGCGTCAGAGCGACGTTGACCTAGGGCCAAGTTGTACTCCGCAGTACCGCGATCATCGGTATTACCCTGAATAATGATTTTTTGTTCTGGATGTGCTTTTAAATATCCGGCGTGTGCGGAGAGCATATTTTGGTATTTGGTTTGGACGGTGTATTCATCAAAGCCAAAGTAAACGCTCTTCTCGAACAATGGGCTCTTCGGATCATTCCAAGGCTGTGAGCTAAAGTTGCTATTGCTAGAGCCGCCATCCACGTCATCCAATTTGACGCTTGAGCAACCGACCAAGAAAGTCGCTGACAAAGCAGCCAAACCTAAAAGCAGTGACGTTGTAAACCGACGTGTGATTGAGATTGTCATGGGGATTTCCTTTTCCTACAAATGAGCTAATACCCCATATTATGCCCCTAAAAAGGGGAATTGCAGCCCCTACTAGTCCATAAATGGACCCCAAGATGGCTGCCGAACATCCGATCCTGGAATGGTAAGTACTTGCTTAGAATTGCCATCGACTGATACTGCAGCCAAGACGCGTTTGCCATTGACCTTAGTGGAGTAAAGGAGATAGCGGCCGTTGGCAGCGAAGGAGGGAGATTCATCGCTCGTGCCATCGGTCAGCGCTTGGCTATCACCAGTGGCTAAATTGACGATATAGAGTCGATAGGCGCCACCGATGTTGGCTATATAAGCTAAATATTTTCCGTCTGGAGAAATGCGGGGCGAGGTCACAAAGCCCTGTTTATAGCTGATGCGTTTAGCACCCTCGACCTGTTCGCCTTCAGCACTCATCCGATAGATCTGGGGACTGCCACCACGATCACTCGTGAAATAAATGTAACGACCATCAGGCGAGTACTGCGGTTCAGTATCAATCGTGTAGCCGCGACTAAGGCGATGCAGACCAGTGCCATCGCTGTTAATGCCGTAGATCTGTGTGTTGCCATCTTTAGAAAGCGAGATCGCTAATTGCTTACCATCTGGTGTCCAAGCTGGCGCACTGTTATTGCCTTTTTGATTGGAGAGCATCACCCGTTTGCCGGTGGCCAACTCATGCACATAAATCACAGGTTTGCGATCTTCAAAAGAAACATAAGCTACTTTCTTGCCATCAGGTGACCAGGATGGAGAAATGATGGGATCGGCACTATTGAGTGCATTGCGAATATTTTGACCATCGGCATCTGAAATCACTAAGCGATAGCGCTTGCCATCTTTAATCACATACGACAAACGAGTGGAGAAGACGCCACGCTCACCAAGCAGCTTATACACAATATCGTCAGCAATTTTATGAGCAGCAGCGCGTAAATTATCCGCGCTAGAGTTGATATCTAATCCACCGAGAGCTTGACTCTTGCGAATATCAAAGAGTTTGTAATGAATCTCAAACTGAGTTGGACCAGTTTGTACAACCGAGCCCAGGACTAATGCATCAGCGCCACGCGCTGCCCAAGATTTGTAGTTCGGTGTCCCGGAGGGATTTTCGGTGGCATTGCCGTTTTCGGTATTTTTGAAGTAACCACTGCGTAGTAAATCCTGGCGAATGATTTCTGTAACACTGGTGGGTAATTTATTTTCATCCTGAAAACGCATGACGGCAATCGGATACAAAGACTGACCGACGCCGGTGATCTCAATATTCATTTGAGCCGAGGCGCTTACGGAGAAAATTAGGCTCGCGATAGCAAGCATCGAGTAAGCAATAAATTTTTTGACAAACTGCAACATGCATTAGTCCTTCGGTTTGAATGTCAACTTGACTTGGCGTTGTGGAATTTTGCCACTGTCATCTTTCGGCAAGCTTTGTGCGCGAGAGAGCGCGAGCAGGACAGCACGATCCCAGGCTTCAATACCGCTGGAAGTCAGGATGCTGGTGCTCAAAATGGCGCCATCCGGAGCGAGCTCGACTTTTATGACAGCTGCAGGGTTACCGCTCACGGACTCTGCATTAAACACAATGAGAGGTTTAACTTTCTTAATGACCTTATCGGTCCAGCCAGGAGGAGCATTCCCACCACCACCGACACCGCTACCGGAGCTGCCACCACTGCCGCCCTCGGCACCAGCAGCTGCGCGCAGACGCGCGAGTTGATCAGCGCGCACCTTCTCAGCGGCTGCATTGGCTTTGACTTCGGCAGGTGAGAGTGCTTTAGGGGGTTCAACTTTTTTGACCGCTGGCTTTTCAGGTGGAGGAGCGGGTTTGGGTTTGGAAATTTCTTTAACAGGTTCTTTTTTAGGAACTTCTTTTTCCAGTTTCTTTTTCTTGATCGCAATATCAGCCGCCTCTTCTTTGGCTTCCGTTTTGATCTCGGGTGTCGCTGGAGTATTGACTTGGGGAACCGAGTCCCATAGCTCTACTTCAACACCTGCAGGAGTAGAGCTGCGCCACTGGATCCCAATCATGAGAAAGGCGAGTAAACCCAAGTGGGCGATGAGTGAAAAACTCAGCGCGCGTTTAGTGCTCTCCGTTTTGCTAAAGCGATAGCGAGAAAACGATTGACTAGAAAGTGGCGCGCTATTCATGATGAAAATAAAGCTATTGACTCTTAACGGCTAAGCCAACGCGCTTGACACCATTTTCTTTGAGCTTAGACATCACATCCATTACGACTTCGTACTTAACAGACTTGTCTGCGGCCAATACAAGTGGCTGATCAGGCGAGCGCTCTGCTTGATTGCGCGCAAAGCTACCCAATTCCATTTTGTTCAAGGTCTGAGTTGATTCACCGTCTTTGCGCACGATGATATTTTCATCGGCATCGATGGTGAGAAAGACGGGTGGGAGCGCTTGTACCTTGGCGCCACCAACGGTGGGTAAATTGACAATCCCAGGATTGACCATCGGCGCTGTGACCATAAAGATCACCAGCAATACCAGCATGACATCAATATAAGGAACCACATTGATGTCGGACATTGCCCGACGTTTGCTAGTACGAAAAGAAGATTTAGCCATCAGTGGAAATTAGCGATTAGCTACTTGGCGTTGCAAAATGTTGGTGAACTCTTCAATGAAGGTTTCAAATCGAATCGCTAAGCGATCCACATCGGTGGCATAACGGTTGTAGGCAATCACTGCAGGAATGGCGGCAAATAAACCAATAGCAGTAGCGACTAAAGCTTCGGCAATACCAGGCGCAACTGCAGACAGCGTTGCGTTTTGCACATTGGCTAAGCCTCGAAACGCATGCATGATGCCCCATACCGTGCCAAACAAACCAATGTAGGGAGACACTGATCCGACTGAGGCTAGAAATGGCAGGTTGGCCTCCAACATATCCATCTCACGCTGATAGGTGGCTTTCATGGCGCGGCGCGCGGCATCGATTTCTTTGAATTTGAGAAACTCTTGCATGCCAGCTTCAAAGATATGTTCAAGCACGGCGTCGCTACGGGTGTTGCGCTGGGCTGCTTCTAAAAGGGCACCCAAATCTCCGCCAGACCAAAAGTCCCGCTCAAAGCGCTCGGTATCGCGCCTGACGCCACCCAAGATGGCCCCTTTTTTGAAAATAATGGTCCAAGAGGCAATCGACATGCCAAGCAATAAGAGCATGACGAGCTGCACCAGGGTGCTGGCATCAAGGACAAGGGAGAGAAAGGAAAGGTCTTGAGTAGGGTTCATGGGGGATTTTGTATGATGTAGGGGTAGATTTTACTTAAGCAGTCCAATTACATCAGGATTATCACCATGTTTGACCGTCAAAACACCTTAGCCAAGACCGACCCTGAATTATGGGCCGCCATTACCGATGAGAATCGCCGTCAAGAAGACCATATTGAGCTCATTGCTTCTGAGAACTATACCTCTCCAGCGGTGATGCAGGCGCAAGGCTCCCAGTTGACCAATAAGTACGCTGAGGGCTATCCCGGTAAGCGCTATTACGGTGGTTGTGAGTTTGTGGATGTGGCTGAGCAGTTGGCGATTGATCGGGTCAAGCAACTCTTTGGTGCAGAAGCAGCGAACGTACAACCCCATTGCGGAGCATCCGCTAACCAAGCCGTCTTTTTAGCCTTTTTAAAACCAGGCGATACCTTCATGGGTATGAGTTTGGCTGAAGGGGGTCACTTGACCCATGGGATGCCACTCAATATGAGCGGTAAGTGGTTCAATCCGATTGCTTATGGTTTGGATCAAAATGAAGTCATCGACTACGAGCAGATGGAACGTTTGGCTCGTGAGCACAAGCCTAAATTGATTATTGCTGGTGCTTCGGCTTACTCACTGCATATCGACTTTGAGCGCTTTGGCAAAATCGCCAAAGAAGTGGGCGCGATTTTTATGGTGGACATGGCGCACTATGCTGGTCTCATTGCTGCAGGCGTTTATCCCAATCCAATGCCCCACGCTGATATTGTGACTTCCACAACCCACAAAGGTTTGCGTGGTCCACGTGGCGGCATCATTTTGATGAAAGCCGAGCATGAAAAAGCCATTAACTCCGCGGTCTTTCCTGGCCTACAAGGCGGCCCTTTGATGCATGTGATTGCGGGTAAAGCGACTGCTTTTAAAGAAGCGCTAGAGCCTGGTTTTAAAGATTATCAAAAGCAAGTGATTGCTAATGCCAAAGCTTTGGCTGAAACCCTCACTGAGCGTGGGCTGCGTATTGTGTCTGGCCGTACCGAATCGCACGTGATGTTGGTTGATCTGCGGGCCAAGAAGATGACCGGTAAAGAAGCAGAGCGTATTTTGGGGGAAGCGCACATTACTTGTAATAAGAATGGTATTCCCAACGATCCAGAAAAACCAATGGTGACCAGTGGTATTCGTTTGGGTTCGCCAGCCATGACCACGCGCGGCTTTAAAGAAGCAGAAGCCAAACAAGTGGGTCATTTGATTGCAGATGTTTTAGACAATCCCCATGATGCAAACAATATTGCTCAGGTGCGCGCAAGGGTCACTGAGTTGACCAAGCGTTTTCCTGTGTATAGCGCTAGTTAATTCATTTAGCTAAAAGAGAACTTTCTTGCGCTGCCCTTTTTGCCATAACGACGATACCCAGGTGATGGATACCCGGGTATCGGATGAGGGCGATACCAATCGACGACGTCGGCGCTGCGCTAAATGCGATAAGCGCTTTACGACTTATGAGCGCGTTGAGTTAGCGCTACCAGCCATCGTTAAGAAAAACGGCAGCCGCGTAGATTACAACCATGACAAATTGGTGGGTTCGATTAAGCTGGCACTCCGTAAACGCCCCGTCTCGTCAGACTCGGTTGAAGAGGCGATTACTCGGATTGAAGAAAAGCTTCTAAGCCTTGGTGAAAAAGAAATTCCGAGTGAGCGAGTCGGTGAGCTGGTAATGCGTGAACTGAAGCGCCTAGATAAAGTTGCCTATATTCGCTTTGCATCGGTCTATCGTAGCTTTGCCGATATCGAATCGTTTGAGAGCGCGCTTAAAGAGCTCAAATAGCACTCTTTAAGATAGCTCGCCTTCCCATTTAGAGATAACTGCAGTGGCCATGCCATTGCCGAGCACATTGGTAGCCGAGCGCGCCATATCCAAAAAGTGATCTACACCCAGGATCAGCAAGATTCCGGCTTCTGGTAAATGAAACTGTGACAGTGTCGCGGCGATCACCACCAGGGATGCCCTTGGTACCCCTGCAATCCCCTTGGAGGTAACCATGAGGACTAAGAGCATCAGCAGTTGCTGTGAAGTCGACATCTCAATCCCGTAAACCTGGGCAATGAAAATTGCCGCAAAAGTGCAATACATCATCGAGCCATCTAGATTGAATGAGTAGCCAACTGGTAAAACAAATGAAGCAATCTTATTTTTGCAACCAAAGCGCTCGAGTTGCTCTAGGGTTAATGGATAGGCCGCTTCAGAGCTCGCAGTGGTAAAGGCGAGCAAGGCGGGCTCACGGAGCATCCAGGCCAGTTTGAGTGCGCGCTTTTTGAGAAAGACTGCACTGATGGCAATGATCACGATCCAGAGCAGCACGATGGCAGCATAAAAGCTAAACATAAACTTGCCGTAGGTGAGCAAAATCGATAAGCCGTTTTCAGCAACCACCGATGAGACGGCAGCAAAGACTGCAACGGGTGCGAACTTCATCACCGCTGTTGTGATCTTGAGCATGATGTGCGAGAGCATATCGAGATTACGAATAAATTCTGCGGCGCGCTCACCAAAGCTGGCTGCAGCGACTCCAAAAAAGACCGAGAAAACCACGATTTGCAGAATTTCATTTTTGGCCATCGCATCCATGATGCTGGTGGGGAAGATGTGTTTTACAAAGTCCGCAAGATTCAAACCGCCTTTATTAATTGAGCTGCTGGCCGCCATATCGGGTAGGGCTAAATCCAGGCCCACCCCAGGATGCAATACATTGACCATCACGAGGCCGAGTAGTAAAGAAACCATCGACATCGAAATAAACCAAGTAAAGGTTTTTAAGCCCACACGGCCAATCGTGGAAGCATCACCCATACGCGCAATACCCACCGCCATAGTGGCAAAGACCAAAGGCGCAATGATCATCTTGATCAGGCGCAAAAATACATCGGTCAATATCGAGATATAGGTCACGTACTGCGCAGAAAAACCCGAATCAGCTCCATGACTGTGAATGAGATAGCCCGCCAAAATACCCAAAAGCATGGCGCCTAAAATATAGTTTGTGAGTTTGGTAGAAGTCATTTGCAGATCGCTTTCCGAGTCATGGGTTTGATCATAACCTCACTCAATGTCGCCCAGGAGAATCTTGCGCACCAATAAAAAAAGACCTGCATTGGCAGGTCTTTTGAGTGCTTGCTTACCAAGGGATAAATAGATTTATTTAAGCTCGGCAAAAATGGCAGCAGTAATGTCCTCTACGCTACCGGTCCCATTGACCTTGCGATAGGCGGGCGCTTTGACTTTGTCGCTGCTACTGCTTTGCGCAGCCCAGCTCGAGTAATACTCAACCAAAGGACGAGTCTGGTCGTTATAGACTTGTAAGCGCTTGCGAACCGTTTCTTCTTTGTCATCATCGCGCTGAATTAATGGCTCGCCGGTGACATCATCCACACCAGCTACTTTGGGAGGATTAAATTTGATGTGATAAGTACGCCCAGAGGCCGGATGTACACGACGTCCACTCATGCGATCAATGATGGCATCAAAAGGAACATCAATCTCTAAGACGTAATCAATTGGCACGCCGGCATCTTTCATAGCCTGCGCTTGGGGAATAGTTCTTGGAAAGCCGTCAAACAAATAGCCTTTTGCACAATCCGGTTGAGTTAAGCGATCTTTGACTAAGCCAATAATGATGTCATCCGATACGAGGCCACCGGCATCCATGATTTTCTTGGCAGCGATACCCAGTTCGGTGCCGGCTTTCACAGCCGCACGCAACATATCACCCGTTGAGATTTGTGGAATCCCAAATTGCTTGCAAATAAATTGTGCTTGCGTTCCTTTTCCAGCACCAGGTGCACCGAGCAAAATTAAGCGCATTGTGTTTTCCCCTTATAAGAATTGCATTGTCCCGTATTTTTTCGGGATCATTTATCACTTCTGACTAGGATTATCCCCGAGAAAAGCAGGGAATTGGCCCTTTAAAACGTTTGGCGAATGCGTTCGAGGTCTTCGGGTGTATCTACCCCTGCTGGTGGTGCCTGAGGGGCAATATGGACTGCAATCTGGTAACCATACCAAAGTGCCCGCAACTGCTCTAGGGCCTCAGCTAGCTCAGTAGGAGCTGGCTTGAGAGCAGCATAAGCTTGCAAGAACTGCGCACGGTATGCATAAATCCCAATATGACGCAGATGCAGATCGCTGGGAAGCGGGGTTTTACTATCACGCACAAATGGAATTGGCGCTCTTGAAAAATACACCGCATGACCTGCGTGATTGAGCACCACTTTGACCACATTAGGATTAGCGATTTCTGGGGCATCGGTGATCACGACAGCCACGGTCGAGATAGCGCAATCCATATTCATCGCTAGTGTTTGCGCAACCTGATTAATCAGCTCTGGCGGAATCGCTGGTTCATCCCCTTGAACATTAACAACTAAAGTCTGCTCCGGCAGTTTGAGAAGATGAGCCACTTCAGCAATCCGATCAGTGCCCGTTGGATGATCTTCACGCGTCAGAATGCATTCGATATGATGGGCCTGACAAGCGGCCAAAATTTCAGGGGAGTCAGTGGCGACCAACACTTGCTTGGCGAGGGATTTCTTTGCTTGCTCTGCAACGCGCACGACCATCGGTTTGCCCGCAATATCAGCAAGGGGTTTGCGGGGCAAGCGAGTCGATCCCAGTCTTGCAGGAATGACGACTAAAAATTCTGGGTGTGTGGAGGCAGTCAAGGTAATGGGTTCGGGAGTAGCAATACTTTAGATCGCTTCATCGGGCGCGAGAGCGCGGGCTTCGTCGATGATCATAACTGGAATATCTTCGCGAATTGGGTAGGCCAAGCGATCGGCTTTGCAGATGAGCTCATCTTTTTGGGGATTGAGCGTCAGCGCACTTTTACACAGTGGGCAAACCAAAATTTCGAGTAGACGTTTATCCATGGTAATTCTCAATTGATATATAGATTACAAAGTGTAGCGGTTCGGATCCGGTCTGTGCAAAATGGTTTGTAACCATTCGAGCAAAGCTTCTGGAATATTGAGGTGCATGGGCACTACCCAAATCCGAGCATCATGAATTGCTTTGCACTTCACAGCATCTTTTTCGGTAATCAAAATGCAATCGGCATCGATCTTCTCAAAAAAATCCGCAGTAAAACTGCTGTGATCGGGAAGACCAATCCCTTTAATCTTCAAACCATGCTTTTCCAGATCACCAAAAAAGCGCTTGGGGTTACCAATGGCGGCGACTGCTGTAATCCGCGTGCGTCCAGATTTACCAGAGTAAGCCACATTCATATCATCCAGTGTTTTATAGGCTTGTGGATTGATGAGTTGATAGGGTCTACCAAAATGGGGGCGCAGCGTGAATGCGCGGCGACCTAAAAAATATTCATCTGCTTTGGCGGTGAGTGATGCTGCGCTACCCATGATTAAAGTGGCATCACGCTCGCGAGTGGATGGTTCGCGCAGCGGTCCAGCAGGCAATAAAAAGCCATTACCTTCACCGCGTTGATCGCGCACAACAAACTCGACATCACGACCACCCTCACGCGCTGGCCAGCGCACTAAACCGGTGTGCTGTAAACCATCATCACTAATGATGACATCGACTTGCGGGTGAGCATCTAATAAAGCCGCAATACTTTGCTTGCGTTTGGGATAGACATAAAGCGGAAATTGATTATCGGTGCGTTTGGCAATTAATACGGGTTCATCGCCCACCAGCGTTGGATCGGAATCGCTAGTCACTAGCATCGGTGCAGTTTGGGTATCGGCACCGTAGCCCCGACTGATGATGCCAGGGTGCCAGCCCAGTACCGATAAGCGTTCAGCCAGCGAGATCACGATCGGTGTTTTGCCTGTGCCGCCCACCCGAATATTACCCACGATGATGATGGGTACGCGCGCGGTTTTTTTGCCGGTTGGGTCTAGTTCATGAAGGAGTTTGCGCAGGCGCAGTAACTGACCAAACACAACGGAGAGTGGCCAGAGCAAAAGGCTGGTAGGACCACGACGCTCCCAGAAGCTTGGGGCTTTGCTAAACAGTTTGCTCATGCGCTGTGCGATTTGCTCTTGAATTATTTTTTGGTTTGAGTGCTAAAGACAATATTCGAGAGATTAGCATCTCTTGCCGCTTCAAGGACGCTCATGACAGCTTGATGGGGGGCTCTGGCATCGGCATCAATGGACACTTGCACATCCTTGTTCGGGCTATCTTGGTTGAGAATAGTAGCAAGCTGACTGCGCTCAGTGACGCGGCCGTTGATCGCAAAGCGTCCATCACTGCTGACAGCCACATGAATTTGTTTACTCTCGCTCGCGTTATCACTGCCGTTGGCTGTTGGCAGGGAAATAGCGAGTTCTTGGTAATGGGTAAAGGTCGTAGAGATCATTAAAAAAATCAGGACCACTAAGAGCACGTCAATAAACGGAATCAGATTAATCTCAGGCTCAGGGCTGGGTGCACGCGTATTTAAACCCAGAGTAAAGCCACCCTTTTTAGTGGCCGAGTTTGAGAGCCAACTCATTGCGCAAAGAGTTTTTTAAATAATTGGCGGGCAAATTCTTCGCACTCGCGCTCGCGCTGATTGGCGATTGCCCGTAGACCACGCCAAGCGGCTAAAGCCGGAATGGCAATGAGTAAGCCAAATGCGGTGTTGTAAAGCGCAACCGAAATGCCATGCGCTAATTGTTGTGGACTAGCGGATCCGCCATTGATCGATCCTTGACTACCAAAGATCTCAATCATGCCCACTACGGTCCCAAAGAGACCCAGGAGTGGCGCAATGGTGGCAATCGTAGCCAAGGCTCCCAGATAGCGTTCTAACTTGTACCAGGTCGCCTGAGCAGTAACTTGCAATTCTTCGAGAGCAGCTTCGCTGGGTGACCCAAAGAGTTTTTCTTGTAAAACATTGGCAAGCAGTGGCATAGCGGGTGATAAGCGAGCTAAGCGGTCGATTTCAGAGCTGGGAACGGTTTTGCCCGATTCGAGCTGACTAGCCAAAGTAAAGGCAGTTTCTAGTGATCCAGCAGGAAAGATCTGGATTTTGCGTAAATACCAGCTACGCTCAATGATGATGGCAAGCCCAATGATGGAAATGAGGAGAAGGGGCCAAATCGGCCAGCCAGCAGACAATAAGATGGTGTACATAGACTGGTACTTTAGCCCAATTACCAAGCCTTTTAAAGAAAGCGGCCCTGTGGATAACTCTGTGCAAAACTTTTGAGAGAACTTGACCTCTATCAAGAATCTGGATCATATTGGGGATATTACTCAGATTTTGAGCTGTTCCATGACCTAAATTTAATCTATATAAATCAGATACTTAGAAATAAAGTGTTGGAATAATGAGACGGAGCGGGTCAGCGATTACTTACATTGCTTTTGGGCTATTGGCACTAATATGGGTCTGTGGATAGTTTATGGTCAGCAAAGCCTGATGTTTTGAGAACGCGCGAGAAAAAATGTCGGAAATATCAAGGGAAGTCCTGTCAGTTGGCGATCTAAACCGCGCCATTGCGAGCTCATTGGAGGCGCAATTCGATACCGTCTTGGTTAGCGGGGAGATTTCCAACTTCAAAGCGTATGACAGCGGGCACTGGTATTTCTCACTAAAGGACGAAGAAGGGCAAATTCGCTGTGTGATGTTCCGAGGTCGCAATGGTCAAGTGGGCTTTATGCCCCAATCAGGGGATTTAGTTGAAGTCAGCGCCAGTTTAGGAATGTACGTACCTCGTGGTGATGTGCAGCTCACCATTCAAAGCTTACGCAAAGCTGGCATGGGTGGACTCTATGAAGCTTTTTTGAAACTCAAAGCCAAACTCGCTAAAGCAGGTTTATTTGATCAAGAGCGCAAACGAGCAATTCCAAGCCACCCGCGTGCGATTGGCATTATTACCTCACCACAAGCCGCTGCACTCAAAGATGTACTGAGCACACTTCAAAGAAGAAGCCCGCATATTCCGATTGTGATTTACCCCACACTCGTGCAAGGTCCCGATGCACCCGCGGGTATTATTTCTGCAATCCAGAATGCTAATCAAGAAGTAGCGGTTGATGTCATTTTGTTGGTACGCGGTGGTGGCAGCATCGAAGATCTTTGGGCATTCAATGATGAGCAGCTTGCCTATGCGATTGCGGACTCTGTAATACCGATCGTCAGCGGTGTTGGTCATGAAACCGATGTCACCATTGCCGACTTTGTAGCTGATCTCAGGGCGCCTACGCCAACAGGCGCAGCGGAGCTGTCGGCCCCACGTAAAGATCAATTGCTTCAAGAACTCGAAGCAATTGAGCAAGCACTCTATCAGCGTCTAATGCAGCGCGTTGAGCGGGAAGCCCAAACCTTAGATCAATTGGCGCTACGTCTTGCTCACGCTCTTCCAAACCCGGATCGGATGCGCGAGCAAATCACTTCTTGGCAAATCCGTTTGCAACAAGCGTGGTCAGTGCAAATAGATAACTTCAAGCGCAATCAAAATCACTATCAGTTACAACTGGAGATGCTCAACCCACAGCGCACCCTGGAGCGGGGCTATGCCGTGATTCTGAATCCCGAAATGCAAGCGATTCGCAAACCCAAAGACTTAAATACCCAAAACCAGTTTGAGGTACGTCTAGCAGAAGGTGTTGCGCAAGTGCAATTTGAAAAAGTGAATACGAATTAAAAAATATTTGGCTCAATCTGTAACTGCACGCCAAAGGTTTCGTATACCTTATCTTGAATCTGTTTTGCTAGACCAAGAATATTTTGCGCGCTACCGCCACCGTAGTTCACTAAGACCAAAGCCTGCTTGTCATAGACCCCTACAGGCCCTAAACGTTTGCCTTTGAAGCCGCATTGATCTATCAGCCAACCTGCAGCTAGCTTGCGCTGACCGGCTGCATCTGGAAAAGATACTATTGCGGGATATTGCTTTGCAAGCTCGTTGCATTGCGCTTCACTCACAATCGGATTCTGAAAAAAGCTGCCTGCATTGCCTAGGACCTGGGGATCAGGTAATTTACTGGAGCGAATGGCACAAACGGCATTGAAGATTTCTTGTGGAGTGGGGGTCTGATTAGCAAACTGTTTGGCTAGCTCGGCATAACTGAGTTTGGCTATCCAGACTTTAGGAAGCTTGAAGATGACTTGCGTAATGATGAAGCGACCGGGGTGTTGCTTAAAGTAGCTATCACGGTAAGCAAACTCACATTCTGTATTGTTCAGGGTCACAAAGTTTTGCGTCTGTGTATCAAAGGCCTCAACACGCTCAATAAAGTGAGCGACTTCCGAACCATAAGCGCCAATATTCTGAATTGGCGATGCACCCACTGTCCCAGGAATAAGGGCAAGGTTTTCCATTCCGGGAAAACCTTGCGCAAGAGTCCACTGTACAAAATCGTGCCAAGGTTCACCAGCACCTACTCGAATTAATGTCTCTGTCTCATCGCTAGAAATAACTTCTTTGCCAGCAATATCGATTAGAAGGGTGACTCCAGGTAATGCGCTTGGCAGCACCACATTGCTGCCACCGCCTAAGACTTGCCAAGGTAAACCATGCGCTTTGATGTCCTGCAAAAGCGAGGGTATTTGCTCGGATTTGGAAATCACCATTGCCTGCTCAGCGTAAGACTCTATCCCCAAGGTATTGCGCTGCTTGAGCCCAAGCTTGGGCGTGCAGTTTGCGAGGCTTAGGTCTTTTGAGGCTGAGTTCATGCCACAATCTTATTCGTGTTCGGCGTTTTGGGAAAAAATCCCAGAAAATACTGAAAAGTGCAAAGTTTAAGTATTCATACAGGAGTGAAAAATGCCCTCATTTGATGTGGTTTGTGAACCCGATATGGTTGAGCTCAAAAATGCGATTGAGCAGTCCAATAAAGAAATTGCCAATCGCTTTGACTTCAAAGGCTCTGATAGCCGAGTAGAGCAAAAGGATGAAGCCTTGATTCTTTATGGCGATGACGACTTTAAGTTGGGTCAGGTCAGAGATGTATTGGTGGGGAAGATGGCCAAGCGCAACGTTGATGTGCGTTATCTGAAAGATGATAAGACCGAGACCATTGGTGGCGATAAACGCAAGCAAACCATGAAGATCCAAAAAGGAATTACTTCCGACTTGGCTAAAAAAGTGGTGCGCATCATTAAAGACAGCAAGATCAAAGTGCAAGCGAGTATCCAAGGGGACGCCGTGCGGGTCACCGGGGGTAAGCGCGATGATTTGCAAGAAGTCATGACAATGCTCCGCAAAGAAGTCACCGAGGCTCCTCTGGGCTTTAATAATTTCCGTGACTAAAGCATCGGAGGTTTGACCACTTTACTGGGTGGGTTTTGTATATTATAGTAATATACATAGATGATTGATTTTGGTCTAATATTAGGGTTCCAGTGGGATACAGGAAATGCTTATAAAAATAAGGATAAGCATGGTGTATCGCAAGTCGACGCTGAAGAGATCTTTTTTAATCAGCCTCTATTGATTCAAGACGATGCTAAACATAGCATTAGGGAAAGCCGGTTTCTTGCTTTGGGTGTTACCTCAGGAGGCAAAAGGTTGGCGGTAATTTTTACCTTGAGGGTTCAACGCAGCTTAATCCGTGTGGTTTCGGCAAGACCGATGAGCAAGAAAGAGAGGGAATTTTATGAAAAAGCCTAATAAAGTAATTCCACAATTTAAGAGCGAGAAAGAGGAGCGCGCATTCTGGGAAAAGAATGATGCTTCGGAATATTTTGATTTATCTAAAGCGGTAAGAGTGGTCATGCCCAATCTAAAGCCAACGACAGCCTCTATTTCTCTGCGCTTATCTCAAAGCTTTCTAGAGGGGATTAAATCACAAGCAAATAAAATGGACGTTCCTTATCAGTCGCTTATGAAAATCTGGCTAGCTGAAAAACTAGAAGAGGCAACCAAATAAGAAAGGCTATTAATCAGACTTTAAGGTTGAATACGTTGATTAATCAATCAAGCCAGCAAGCGATTGATCATTTTTGTGATGCTTGTTGGTTAGAAGATGGCTTGTCACAAAATAGTCTCGCCGCTTATCGACGTGACCTACTGCTCTTTGCACAATGGCTCTATCTTCACAATAGCAAAATCGATTTATATGGCGTAGGTGAAAAGGAGCTCACTGCCTATATTGCTTCCAAGCGGAGTGACAAGGCCACTACAGCCAATCGTCGCTTAACCGTCTTCAAACGCTTCTATCGCCATGCCCTGCGCATGAACTTGGTTAAAAGCGATCCCTGTTTAGGACTACGTGCTGCTAAGCAAGCGCTGCGCTTTCCAAAGACGCTCTCTGAGGCGCAGGTAACCGACTTACTCAATGCACCTGATATCGATTCCCCATTGGGGCTGCGCGATCGTACGATGTTAGAGCTGATGTATGCCAGTGGCCTACGCGTTTCAGAAATCGTTTCCTTAAAGACAGTTGCCTTGGGGCTGAATGAAGGCGTTGTGAGAGTGGTCAACGGCAAGGGTGGCAAAGAACGTCTTGTGCCATTTGGCGCAGAAGCCGGACAGTGGTTGCGTCGCTATTTGGCTGAAGCAAGAACACTCATCTTGGAAGGCAAAAGTAGTGATGCGGTATTTATTGGCAGACATACGGGAACAGCACTCACTCGCCAAGCCTTTTGGGCCTTAATTAAACGCTATGCCTTGGTTGCCAATATCCCTGTTGCGCTATCCCCGCACACCTTACGTCATGCCTTTGCTACCCATTTACTCAACCATGGCGCTGATTTGCGGGTCGTCCAGCTTCTGTTGGGTCATGCTGATATCTCGACTACCCAGATCTATACCCACGTGGCACGTGAGCGCCTGAAATCGATTCATCAACAACACCATCCGCGTGGTGCCTGAGCATAAGTGGTTAAGATAGGGCTATGAACTTATTGCTCTGGTTATTAATCCCCCTTGCTTACCTGATCGGCTCAATCTCCTTTGCCGTCGTGGTGAGTAAATGCATGCGACTTCCGGATCCCTATACCTATGGGTCGGGTAATCCTGGTGCAACCAATGTGCTGCGTACGGGCAATAAAAAAGCAGCTGTCCTTACCCTGATTGGTGATGGGTCTAAAGGCTTTATTGCATTAGTGCTGGCACGCTGGATCTTGGGCGATGACTCTCTCGCAGCAACCCTCAATTCTTGGGTGCTCTGCGGCGTTGTCTTGGCAGTCTTCTTAGGACACCTTTTCCCGGTCTTTCATGGATTTAGAGGGGGCAAGGGCGTTGCTACTGCTTGCGGCATTCTGTTTGGTATTCATTGGATATTGGGCCTAGCCACCTTAAGCACTTGGTTGATTGTGGCTTTCTTTACCCGTTACTCTTCCTTAGCGGCCATGTGCGCCGCCATTTTTGCGCCGGTGTATTGTGTCTTTCTATTCGGTGTTGAGCCAATGGGTCTGACTCTAACCTGCCTGTGTGTATTAATGCTCTGGCGTCATCGGAATAACATCGTCAAATTATTGGATGGATCCGAGACCCGGATTGGTTCCAAGAAAACCTAAGAAAGAAAATACATGACCATCGCCTACGCTTGCGTCCTCTTCATGGGTTTGTTGCCCTATGTCGCCGCCGGAATTGCTAAAAAAGGTTTTCAGAACTATGACAACAGTCGGCCTCGCGAGTGGCTCGCTAAACAAGAAGGCTTTCGAGCCAGAGCGAATGCTGCGCAGGCTAACTTATTTGAATCGCTTCCCCTCTTTTTTGCTGCAGTCATCATTGCGTCCATTACGCATGCACCGCAAGCCTATTTAGATCTCCTAGCCTTAGCCTTTGTGGCTACCCGCATTATTTATCTTGTTTGTTATGTAGGCAATTGGCCTACTGCAAGATCCATTGTGTGGGCCTGCGGTATTGCCTGTATAGTCGCGATCTTTTGTCAAATCTAATTTATTGAAAACACTTATGCCGATTAAAAACAGCGCCACTAAAAGCAACACTACGAAAAGTAAAGCTGCATCAACTAAGAGAGTTGATCCTAAGACAGTCGTGAGTAAGAAAACTGCTCGTGTAGTGAGCAAGAGTGATGCTGGCACTCCCTTGTCGGTGATTATTCGTCGCCGTATTGAAGCCCAAAAAGCGCGCTTTCATGCCAATGACAATATTGCTGCTTTCATTGAGCCCGGTGAGCTAGAGGGTTTAGTAGATGAAGTCGCTCAAAAGATGCAGGCAGTTTTAGAAAGCTTGGTCATTGATACCAAGAATGATCACAATACCCAAAAAACGAGTGAGCGGGTTGCCAAGATGTTCGTGCAAGAGGTATTTAATGGACGTTATGTGGAGCAGCCTAGCTTAACCAAATTTCCAAATGTCAGTCATCTCAATGAGTTGATGATTATTGGGCCTATCACGGTACGTAGTGCCTGCTCTCATCATCTCTGTCCCATCATGGGCCGCATTTGGATTGGTGTGTTGCCCAGCAAGACTTCGGCCTTGATTGGCTTATCCAAGTACTCCCGTCTGACTGAGTGGGTGATGTGTCGTCCACAGATTCAGGAAGAAGCGGTGGTAGAGCTGGCTGACATGCTCGAGAAAAAGATTAAACCGATTGGTGTTGCAGTCGTAATGGAGGCCGATCACTTTTGTATGCAATGGCGGGGTGTCAAAGACCGTGACTCGAAGATGATTAATAGCGTCATGCGCGGTTCTTTCTTAAAAGATCCCAATCTGCGCCGAGAATTCCTTTCCTTGATTGATAAGCGTTAACTGAAAACCGTTACTGACAAAGATTGAGCTGATGCGCAATTTACTCTCCATCATTTGTGGCTTACTGCTCTTTGGGCTACTTGCCTGTTCAGGTCCGCAGTTTCCTAAGACCAATAGCGATCCAGCCAAAAATAATCCTAAGACCTTCAATCAAGATTTAAATGATTGCATTGAGGTGTATCCAGACGCATTGGGTGGGGCTCAAATAAAGCAGCGAATTTCTTGTATGAACCTCAAAGGTTGGCATTAAGGCAGTCTTTAAAACTGATACTCACGAGCGGATTCTCTTTTGAGAACAATTCTCAAGTAAATCTTCAATGAAATCAGCATCTTAAGTAGGCCAGTTAGCGATTGCAGCTTCTGTTTTATGATTCATCCAGTATTTTGTAACCACCCAATTTTTCTGGAGATCGTATGCAAACTAGTCGTCGCCAATTCATGATTCTTTCCGCTGCTGGTGCTGCAACTTTGGCTTTAAATAGCAAAGTACAAGCGCAAGCGATGGTTTCACCTACTGATCCCCAGGCTGTTGCATTGGGTTATGTAGCCGATGCTTCTAAAGTAGACAAAGCGAAATACGCTAAGTTTGTAGCGGGTTCCCATTGCGGTAATTGCGCACTATTTCAAGGTGGTTCAGCTGCTGCTGGTGGTTGCGCTCTGTTTGCCGGTAAGCAAGTTGCTAGCGCTGGCTGGTGCTCTGCTTACGCTAAAAAGGCTTAAGTTAGACCCTATCGCAATTGATTTATCACCTTTGTTGGTGATCATAAAAAAGCCACCCCAGGGTGGCTTTTTATTTGGTAAATCCAAAACCTGCTAAAAAGAAGGCTATGCGCACTTTTAAAGAAGCATTTAAGCACTACGCTTTTTACCTCGGGGGAGATCAGCCGCCTATCGCTTGGCTAGAGCGCGGAAGAGCCGTTTTAGGGGCTTTTATTGGTCTTTTGTTAGTGCTTACTATCGCTAAGTACCTTGGTGAGACTGTAGGTATTGATGAGTGGCTGATGGCCTCCCTCGGAGCTAGCGCTTTACTGGTTTTTGCCTTGCCACAAAGTCCTCTGGCTCAACCATGGGCGGTCATTGCAGGCAACACACTTTCAGCCTTAGTTGGCATCACCTGCGCTCACTTTACGGGTTTACCGATTTTGTTGGCCTTGTCGCTGGCAGCTTCCCTATCCATTTTGGGTATGTTCATCCTGCGTTGTTTGCACCCACCAGCTGCAGCAGTAGCCCTTATTGCCGTGCTAGGGCACGTTCTGCAATACCGCTATGCGTTTTTCCCGGTGATGGTGGACTCCATCCTGCTCATTCTGGCTGGAGCCCTCTATAGCAATCTGACAGGGAAGAGCTACCCAAACCGGCCAAAGCCGGTGACCAAGTAATCAGCAGTTGCTTAGTGAACCTTGCCAGCGGCGATGGAGGCTTTGCAGTCTTTAATGCTGTAGTTTTGGAATTTGCCAAAGTTCTCTTTGCGGACTGACTGGCCGCACTCAGTAACAGAATTGCGTAAATTGATTTTGGGAATATTGCCTGTTGTCATCGAAGTCTCCTTTTAAATCGGCTTTGTTTAGCCTTAAGAAATATAGCCTATAAAATTAAATCACAACCGGAATAGCTTGCAAAAAAATTTAGTCCTCGCTGTCCTGCATTCAAAATAGGGGTGATATTGAAAATCGGATTTCATACGAATGGCTTGTCATTTCGGGGTGCTGAGATTGCTGTCTTTGATTACGCTTTTCATAATCAAGCGCTACTCAAAAATGATTCCATTATTTTTTATAAGGCGAGCAGTAAAAATGAGCCTGAGGTTGTAGAAAAGTTTAAAAAACATTTCAAACTCATTTCTTACGAGAACATTGATCAGTTATCCACATTAGCAGAACAGGAAAAACTCGATCTGATGTATTTCATTAAGTCAGGAGAGCGCGATGGTGACATCATAAGTAGTGTGCCTTGTGCAATCCATGTCGTATTTCCCACCCAGCCAGAAGAGTTCCATGGTGATAAGTTAGCCTTTGTCTCTGAGTGGCTTGCCAAAGAGTATTCCAACAGCAAACTTCCTTTTGTGCCACACATGATTGATTTGCCTCATGTGGAGGGAGATTTGCGAAAAGATCTACTGATTCCTCATGATGCTACCGTGCTGGCTTGCTATGGCGGTCAAGATAGTTTTAATTTGCGCTTTGTGCAAGAAACGATCATCAGGGTGCTTGAGAAAAGAGCGGATCTATTTTTTCTATTTATGAACATCACCCCTTTTGCAAAACACGAAAGACTGCTCTTTTTGCCAGGCAGTACTCAAATGGACTATAAGATGCGTTTTATCAATACGGCTGATGGCATGATTCATGCGCGAGGAATAGGGGAGAGCTTTGGCCTGGCATGTGGAGAGTTCTCCATCAAAAATAAGCCCGTGATGACCTATGCCTTATCTCCGCAACGGAGCCACATTGAGATCTTGGGCGATAAGGCTCTTCTATACAAAGGCCCAAAAGATCTTGAGCGCATGCTTTTGGAGTTTGATCAAAAGGTACAGCATCAACAAAATTGGGATGCTTACAGTGAACATTTTTTACCAGCACCAGTCATGAAAAAATTCCAGAAAGTTTTTTTGGCGAGCCATAAAATGGATTTAGGACTGAGCACTTTGGATCGGTTGGCCATTCAAGGCTATCGTTTTAAGAGAAAACTTCGAAATCTTAGTAAGAAGCTGTATCGTTGACTCGGCTTTAAGAGTCTGTGGAGTCGATAGGTAGAGTCAAATGCAGTCTAGATTAGAGCCAGCCTGGATTTAATAAATCGCATCATTTTTTCAAGCATCCCATCCGCTTTAAGCTCCCTTAGTAGTATCCAGAAATACGTTACTAAGATCAAACCGACTTCAATGCTCCGCACGGCAAGAGAGAAATCATAAATCGATGGTACGAGTAGGCCAACCCCGCACATAAGCATCAGTAAATTCGGGTAAAGCTTGGTCAGGCTTTCGGGATTGATTTTTCTAACAAACACTATTAGTCCCAATAAATCTATTGTGGTCCGCAGTGCCCATGCAATTGCTGCGCCAGCGATCCCCCACCAATACAGACTCCAATACAGCATCCCAAGATAAGGCAACACTTCGGCAAGATGAAGTTTGGCAGTCCAGTCTGAGTGCCCAGCCCCTTGCACTTTGGCAAAGAGAATCTGCGCTGTGCTGTTAACCAGCACACCGATAGTGAGCCACACCACCACCAGACGAGCTTGAATGGCGAATTCAGGGGTGAGCCATAGACTAAGCCACTCTTTAGCAAAGAAGACAAGCAGTACCGCAACCGGAAATAGAATCAAAAAGGTATACGAAAATCCTTGCTTAAGTAAATGGACAGCATGTTTGGGATCTTTTTGCCAATGCTGAGAAAACAGTGGAAATAGCACGCTAGAGATTGATGCAGGAATGACCAAAAGTTTAGTCACGACCTGACTAGGGGCAACGTAATAGCTCGTTGCCACCACGCCGAGAATGCTAGCGATCATAAAGCGATCCATATATTCCATAATGGGGCTAATAACGTTGCTGATAGTCATCCAGCTACCAAAATGCAGCAGTGGTTTTAATTGCTGAAAATTAAATGAACTTGTTTTAATCGCTAGTATTTTCGAGTGATTTACAGCATATAAATGCAGTACCCAAACGATTAAGCGCGTAATCATGAGTGAGAGTACTGCGCTAGTTAAAGTGGGTGCTATAAAAGCGGCTAAGTAGGGAGCCAGAAACGATCCTACTCCCATAATGGTCCTAATAATGCTGGCAGATTTAAATAAATGAAGGGCATCTAAAACTGCGCGCAATGCTGCAGTATGGACAACCAGAGGGATTGAAATAGCCAGTAGCATAAATGCTTTAAGACTATCGGCCTGTAAAGCGCCTGGAATTTTTAATAAAGAATGAATAATCAATGGTGAACTTAGCCACAGGACGACACCGCCCACGATACCAAGTAGCCACATCGAGATAAATCCAGTGCGGATCAGTTGGGCAATTTCAGCGGCCGACTTATTTTTAGCAATGTAGTTCGAAACTTGTTGGGTCAGGGCCCGTGATAAGCCCAAATCAAAAAGACTAAAGTAACCAATCAGAGCCCAGGCCAGTGTCAACACCCCAAACACTTCAAGTCCATACGCCGCAATAATTTTGGGAAATAAAATGACGCCAGCTAACAGCGGCAGTACGTTAGAGGCCAGGCTCCAGATGATATTTTTTTTAACCGAGCTCATATAAAGTATCCCTTTGAGCTAAATGCGGCATCCATCTCAGTAAGGTAGCGACAGCCAAAGTGACCCAAGGCATTTTTTGATGATGAATGGAAGCCGGTCATTTTGATGTATCTACCTTGATAAATGGAGCTAACTTAGTAAGATGATATACAGGATTGCTTGCCAAGAGCCGCTGTCTTGGTTGATTGGATCTGAAAGTGTTAATTACAAGACAAATTTGATAGGATCGGTTTTAATCTATTGGGTAATGTGTTTTGCTAAGACTCTTGCAGTTCATCTCAATTTTTTTCATGTTATTTAACTTACTCTGAGTCCATTGTGAGCTTGCCAAAAATCGTTGCCATTATTGTGACTTACCATCCCCAATGGAGTGAGTTGCAAAAACTCTTATTTGCAGCTTTGCCCCAGTTTGATCAGATCATCATGATCGATAATGGCTCGACTTTAGATCAAATCCAATCGATTGCTGATTTTGCTAAGGACCGTCCGATACAGCTCTGTGCCTTGGGGGAAAATTTGGGGGTCGCTGCCGCACAAAATAGAGGCATTACCATCGCTAAAGAGTTAGGCGCCCAATATATAGTCTTATTCGATCAAGATAGCGTGCCAGGCCCAGATATGGTGGAAAAACTGCTGCAAGCTCATCGGCTAAAAGAGAAACAAGGCTGCAAAGTGGCGGCAGTTGGCCCCAACTACCACAACCTGAACCGGACTGAATCGCTCAAACCATTTGTCAATATCCAAGGCTTTAGCTTGGTGCGCCAGGACGTTCGAGGCGCTGAAAATATTGTCCCTGTCAGTCATGTCATTACTTCTGGATGCCTTATTTCAATGGCTAGTATCGATACAGTAGGTTTGATGCGCGAGGATCTTTTTATTGATTATGTGGATCTTGAGTGGGCTTACCGAGCAAAATCATTGGGCTTTGCCTCTTTTGGGGTATGCGATGCTGATATGCAGCATGGCCTTGGTGAGCAACGGCTGCGTATCTTAGGTAAACACTTTCTGTTTCATAACCCTTTGCGTCATTATTATCAGTTCCGCAATGGTATTTGGCTCAACCGCCAGCCTTATATCTCGCGCAGCCATCGGATTGGGGAGTCTTTTCGTTTATTACGGCGCTTTGTCTGTTGTGCATTGTTAGCTAGGCCCTATGGTGAGAATCTCAAAATGCTCTTTAAAGGGGTGCTGCATGGCTTTACCGGACGCTTAGGTAAAGCCCAATAGCTAGGTAGAATAGCTCCATGTCTATTTTGATTACGGGTGGTCTGGGATTTATTGGCAGTCACGCCGCAGCAGTGATGCTCGATAGCGGTCACGATCTGGTGCTGCTCGACAATCTTTGTAATAGCCGACTAAGCGTCCTTACTCAATTAGAGAAATTAACCGGTAAATCAATGACCTTTTACCAGGGCGATGTTCGTGATCAAGATTTACTCGATACGATTTTTAAGTCTCATTCGATTTCAGCGGTAATGCATTTTGCGGGCCTCAAATCGGTCGCTCAGTCTGTGAAAAATCCACTGCTATATTTTGATAATAATGTGGGGGGCAGTATTGCTCTGCTAGAGGCCATGAGTAGGCATGGAGTCTACCAATTGATTTTTAGCTCTAGCGCGACAGTTTATGGGGAACCCAAGTATTTACCCTATGATGAAAACCATCCAACTGCACCCATCAACCCTTATGGCGAAACTAAACTTCAAGTAGAAAATATTCTCTCCGCTCTGAGTCAATCTGATCCGCGTTGGTCTATTGCCTGCCTAAGATACTTTAATCCTGTAGGTGCGCATCCCAGTCATTTGATTGGCGAATTGCCGAATGATCAGCCCAATAATTTGATGCCATTTATGATGCAAGTCGCTGCTGGCTCCAAACCCTTCTTGACGGTTTATGGAAAAGATTACGCGACTGCCGATGGTACTGGTGAGCGTGATTACATTCATGTGATGGATTTGGCAGAAGGCCATCAACAGGCTTTGAAGTTCATGCAACACCACACAGGCTTACACATCATTAATTTAGGGACAGGCAAGCCACACAGCGTTCTAGAGATGGTAAACACTTTTGAAGCAGTGACTGGCCAGACTTTGCCGCTTCAGATTGGACCGCGGCGCGACGGAGATTTGCCGGTGTACTATGCTAGTGCTGAAAAAGCCCGATCCCTATTAAACTGGCAAGCCAATCGTAGCCTGAGACAAATGTGCGATTCATCTTGGCAATTTCAATTGCGCCAAGCATCTTCTGGCTCGCCTAACACTCAGTAGTTATTATTTTTTGATAGATTTGCTATGACTACTTCAAAAGTGTTTACCATCTCTAGAACGC
>Ga0364921_10095_pt1 | contig 34940 bp, 23 predicted proteins | sample ExccelJu500001D3_2_FD_206956 | JGI IMG/M metagenome (GOLD analysis project Ga0364921, IMG submission 206956) | Enriched cells from Trout Bog Lake Hypolimnion, Wisconsin, USA - BchlTB.June20.5000.01.D3 | ecosystem: Environmental > Aquatic > Freshwater > Lake > Hypolimnion/Profundal zone | place...
CGCATGCGCTGGCCGATGATTTCAATCTTGGTTGATACCTGGGCGGCCATGTCCTGCTGCCGGGGCGCTGCTGGTTCCGCTTGTGCGGTTGCGTTGGCCGCGGTGGCGCTGGCGGCCGTCCAGTAGTCGAGCTGGCGGCTGATCTGCTCCATCGGGCGGAGAGCGAGATTTGATAGCAAAAAGGCGGCGATAAGCGCGGTGGCCAGTGCAAAGCCCATCAGCGTGAGAGCGCCCGCCAGCCACGGAGCATAAAAAGCGCGCAGCAGCGTTGTGCGCACGCCCACGTTGACTGAGACAAAGGGCTGGCCGTTGCGGGCCAACGGCACCACCACATCAAACACCTTGGGAGGGCCGAAGACCTCTGCCATCAGTTGAAAGGGATTGGCATCGAGAAGCTGCTTGTAGTTGGGGCGGAGGGGCAGCGGCTTGTCTTCGTTGTCAGGATTGGTGCTAAGCAGCGTGCTAGCCTGGCTGTCGCCGATGTTGATGTCGTAAACGGTGAGCGAGTAGCGGTTGACTGACTCCACAACCGCCTGCAGCGCTGCATCGTCGCGAACCACCTCAGCGGCGAGCGAGCGCAGCTGAGCAGGATTGTTCGGGTCAACCTGGCGGTCGCGCAAGCCCTTTTCAAGCGCCTGCTGCAGGGCGAACCGAACCTGGTTGGCCACCATGCGGTTGGTGTCGTAGGACTGCTGCACCGCCGCGTGCAGCAACTGGCTCATGTAGACGAGCGAAAGCGTCCCGGCGATAAGAAAGACCAGCGCGGTGATGGCCAGAACGAGTTTGGTCTTGAGGCGCATAAGTTAGGGGGCCGTATCCTGGCGGTTGCGGCTGTATTCCTTGAGCTTGTTGTGCAGGGTCTTGAGACTGATGGCGAGGATCTCGGCGGCGCGGGTCTTGTTCTGGCCGGTGGCTTCAAGGGTAAGCAGAATGAGCAGGCGCTCAGCCTCGTCTACCGTGGTGCCCACATGAATCGGAACCACTCCTGCGTCAGCGATCTGCGTGGCCTGGACCTGGGCCTTGGCAAAGCCGGGAGGCAGATGGCCCACATCCAGAGGGGCCCCGTCTGGGCACAGGATAACGGCGCGCTCAATCGTGTTGCGCAATTCGCGGGCGTTGCCGGGCCACTGGTAGGCCATCATGCGGTCCAGCATTGAGGGCGCCACGCCGGAGACGCGGCGGCTGTGCTTCTCGCTCATCTGCTCCACCATGGCATCGGCCATGGCCGGCAGGTCTTCAATGTGGTCGCGCAGGGGCGGCATGTGGATGTTGAAGACGTTTAGGCGGTAGAAGAGGTCGGCGCGCAGGTGGCCCTGGGCAACGGCGCTGCCGGGGTCGCGATTGGTGGCGGCCAGCACGCGGACATCCACATCCTGCTCCGTGCGCGCGCCAAGACGGCGCAGCTTGCGCTCCTCAAGCACGCGCAGCAGCTTGGCCTGGGTGGCCAGCGGCATCTCGCCAATCTCATCCAGCAGCAGCGTGCCCCCTGAGGCCAGCTCAAAGCAGCCTGCCCGGCGCTCCACCGCGCCCGTAAATGCGCCTTTTTCGTGACCGAAAATCTCACTCTCAATCAGCGTTTCAGGAATGGCGGCGCAGTTGACGGCGACGAAAGGGCGCGCCTTGCGGGGACTCAGGTCGTGCAGCGTGCGGGCTACCAGTTCCTTCCCCGTTCCGCTTTCGCCGGTGATGAGTACGGGCACGTTCGAAGGGGCAATCTGTTCAATCAGGCCGAAAATCTCGCGCATGGCGCGGGAACTGCCAACCAGCGCCCCGAGCACACCCGTTTCGCGCAGGCGGCGGCGGGCGATTTCGAGCTCGATCTCAGTCTCGCGCTGCCGCGTGGCATTGGCCAGAATGGTGCGCAGCCGGGTTGCATCCACAGGCTTCTGCAAAAAGTCGTACGCACCCAGCTTCATGGCTTCAACGGCAAGCTGGATGGAGCCCATCGCGGTAAGCACCACCACGGCGAGATTCGAGTTGAGTCCTGAGCCGCCTTCGGCCAGTTTGGTGAGCAGCCCAATGCCATCGAGGCGCGGCATCTTCAGGTCGGTTACAACAATCGCCGGGTCCCAGGCCAGCGCCTTTTCCCAGGCTTCAAGGCCGTCGCGGGCGGTCTCAGTGCTATATCCCCAGCCGGAGATGAGCTCGGCCAGGCCCATCAGGGCGTTGGGCTCGTCTTCGGCAATCAGGACCTTTACGGGTTTATCCATAAGAGCGTTTCGCCTACTCCGCAATTCTACCTATTCGCGCGGCAGGGCATGCTCAATCCATCGCTACTGCGGCCCAGCCTTCTCAGTCAGTTCAGCCCAGCGCGCATAGAGGGCATCATTCTCGTGCTGCGCGGCGTCCAGTTCAAGCAGCGCTTTCTGCAACTCCGCGGCGTCGGTCGCGATTGCCGGGCTCTCCACATGGTCGCGGGCGGCGGCCAGGCGCTCGTCTGAGTGTTCCACCCGCTTCTCGATGGTGGCAAACTCGCGCGCTTCAAGGTAAGAGAGCTTCTTCTTGCTGGATTGGTTTGCAGCCGGCTCAGAGCCGGTCCGCTGTCCAGAGCTGGAGCCGTCAGACCTGCGGTCTGATTTGCTCTGCTGCGTCGCGCCCTGCTCGGCCTGATCCTGTTCCGCCAGCCAGTCTTCCCACTGGGCGTAGTCCGCGAAGCGGCCCGTGTTGCCACGGCCATCGAGGCCCAGAACCGTCGAGGCCACGCGGTTCAGCAGGTAGCGGTCGTGCGTCACAAGCACCAGCGCGCCGGGAAAGTCGAGCAGATTCTCTTCCAGAATCTCAAGCGTGGGAATATCCAGATCGTTGGTGGGCTCGTCCAGCAGCAGCACGTCCGCTGGTTCCAGCATGAGTTTGGCAATAAGCACGCGGGCGCGCTCGCCGCCAGATAAATTGCGCACTGGCTGGTTGAGCTGTTCGCCGGTAAACAGGAAGCGGGCCGCCCAACTGGCAACGTGGATAATGCGGCCCTGGTAGTTGATGCCGTCGCCTTCAGGCGCCAGGGCGCGGCGCAGCGTGAGGCTGTCGTCAAGTTCGCGCATCTGGCTAAAGTAGACAAGGCGCAGTGCCTCAGCGCGACGAATGCTGCCTTCTGCGGGTTCAAGCTCGCCGCGGAGAAGGCGCAGCAAGGTGGTTTTGCCGCTGCCGTTGGGGCCCACAAGACCCACCTTCATTCCAGCGGTAAGGATGAAGTTAAGGCCGGTAAACAGGCGGCGCGTCTCAGCGGGTTCAGTGCTGGTGTCGCTGGGAGTCTCGCCCGAGGGAATGTCGCATGCCACGTTGTTGAACTCCACCAGGCGCTTGGTCTTGCGCTGGCTGGCCTCAAAGTCGATTCCGGCCGTGTTCACGGTAGTGCGCGAGTCCATTGCGGCCAACTGGCCAATCATCTCGTTGGCAGAGTCGATGCGGGCCTTTGACTTGGTGGTGCGTGCCTTGGGGCCGCGGCGAAGCCATTCAATCTCAGTGCGCACCTGGTTGCGAAGACTCTCCTGCTGCTTGCTCTGCGACTCGAGATATGCCTGCTTCTCTTCCAAAAAACGGCTGAAGTTTCCCTTGACGCGCAGCAGCCCGTCGGCAAACACGCGGTTCAACTCCACAATCTGGCTTGAAGTGGATTCGAGAAAGTAGCGGTCGTGCGAGACGGTTACGGCGGCGAAAGAAGAAGACGAGAGCAATTCTTCAAGCCACTCAATACCCGCAAGGTCCAGATGGTTGGTGGGCTCGTCGAGCAGCATCACCTCCGGCTCGCTCACCAGGGCTTCTACCACGGCGAGACGCTTGCGCCATCCGCCAGAGAGAGCGGCGGCCTGGGCGGTCAGATCGGCAAACCCTGCGCGGCCAGCCAGTTCACGCAGTCGGCCTTCGCGCTCGGACTCATTCACGTGAGCAGCCGCCAGCGCCTTTTCCAGCACCTGCCGAATTGAGAGGCCGGCGGCAAAACGGGAGTCCTGCGGCACATAAGCGGCGCGCGCGCGCTTGCGAACAGCAAGTTCGCCGGAGTCGGGCTCAACCTGACCGGCCAATATGGCCAGTAGCGTGGACTTGCCTGCGCCGTTGGGGCCGATCAGGCCGATGCGGTCGCCGTCTTCAACAGTAAGCGAAATGTTGCGAAACAGGGGAGTAGCGCCAAATTGCTTTGTTACGGATTGTGCATTGAGAATTGGAGGCATTTTTTCCTGGGGGAGAAATAGACAGCTATATCGATTCTAAGCTAGGTATCTGACCGCTTCTTGACGCATCAACTCCAACTGCGCCAGGTCCCGCTCTTGGAACCTGGCGCAACCGGCACTTCGAAACGCAAACTCAGCCCGCTATAAAACAATCCCCCACTGCGGCCTGGTCAGCGGCGCAGCCAGCAGCGCGTTGGCGTGGTTGTTGCCCTCGAACAGTTCCTTCTCCGGATTCCACTTCAGCTTGTCCTCCACCTGGCAGGCAATCAATCCAATCTGCGCGATGGTGATGGCGCGATGGCCCACCTCGATCGGCTCAAGCGACGGGCGGCCTTCGCGGATTGAAGCGATAAAGTCATTTTTGTCCCACAGCGTCTTTGAGAAATCCAGCTCGCCGGCCTCCGGTTCGCGCGTCACCAACTCCGGCTTGCTGCTGGTCATCGTGCCGGGATAGTTGTCGATTCTGATCCACGCGTTGCTGCCAAAGTACGTAATGCTCGGCTTGCTGGTCGGCGTCTGCTCGCAGGTCATCACCACGCCGTTCGCGTAGGCATACCGCACCTTGAAGTTGATCATGGTGTTCCACAGGCTGGCAGGGAACTCGCCTCGCCCTTCCACCTCCACCGGGCCTGAGTGCTCCGTATTCATTGCCCACTGGGCCACATCAAAGTAGTGCGCGCCCCAGTTGGCAATCATGCCCTGTGCGTAGGTGTCGATGCGCATCCAGTTGGGCCGCAGTGCGTGCTGCTTCACATCGTGGACGCGCTTCTCCGTGTAGGGCACCGCGGCGGTCGGCCCGAGCCACATATCGTAGTTCAGCTCCGGCGGAACAGGCATATCCGGCTGCACCCCCACCGGCGTGGGGTCCGACGGCAGTACGATTTCGATTCGTTCCAGTTTTCCAATGTGGCCATTGCGGATCAGTTCCACAGCGTGGTTCTGCACGCGCAGCGAGCGGAACTCGCTGTCCGTCCTGTTGGCAACGCCGTATCGCGCCACCGCATCTGCCAGCATCCGCCCCTGCTGCACGCTCAAGGTCAGCGGCTTTTCCAGAGCAAAATGTTTCTTCGCCTTTGCCGCCGCAATGCCTAAGGGGACATGCCAATGATCCGGCGTCGAGATCATCAGCGCGTCGATATTCGGATCGCTAAGCAGTCCTCTGAAGTCGGATTTTGCCGCGCATCCTTTGTAAGTGGGCAGCCCGTCCCGCTTGGCGTAGAACGCGTTGATAAACGCTTGCGCCTCTCCCAGTCGCCAGCTATCCACATCGCAAACAGTAACAGCCTGCACGCCGGGAACAGCCATCATCTGCGGCATGTTGGCGCCGAACGCCTGGCGGCCGGTGCCTATAAAGCCCACGTTGATGCGATTGCTCGGTGCACTGGCGCCAAAGACGCTTGATGGAACGATGGTGGGCAATGCGATGGCCGATAGCGCACATGCGGAATTTGTTACAAACTCACGCCGATTGATCTTCATCCCTGCTCCTAACCGGGAACGCTGAATTCCGCGCCCTGATCCTGTAATTCTCAAAGGCCTCGATCCATATGCGGCCCCGAAGGGCAGCATTACCAGAAGTGGGTTGCGACCAACTGAGGAGACGATGTGGCCGTCCCAATTACGGAAACGCGAATGATAGCCTGAAAGTTCTTGGTCTCCCAGTAGCTGGGTGCCTGCTTGAGCAGGCTCGCGAACAACTCGGGATCGAACAGCAAGGATGCAGCCCCTTCTGTTCCAAAGGTCTGTGTGCCAACCGCAAGAAAGACGATTTGTCCGCTCGCGGCATCAAACAGCCGGCACAGAATTCCATAATCCACATCCACATACTGGCTTGCCTCTTGCTTCACCGGGCTCCAGGTCTGTTTCGTTTGCCTGTCAATAATTGCGCGTTTACTCGGATCGCTGCTTACCAGAGGCGCGAAGCGCAGATCACGGGTCATCCAGCGCGTCCAGTCCACATCAAAGCCGCCCAGCAGCAAGCTGGGCTGCTCGCGCAGTTGTGAGAACGTCAACTCCGCGCCGAATCGCAAGTGATACGGATAGTGATGCTCGGTGAGAAAATCTGCCGCGCGCCTCAGGGATGATGCCGGCCCTATACCCACCCACTCCGTCAAGCGGCCATCGTGCTCACGCATCACAGGAATAAAGATGAGCAAAGGCTCCTTGGTGGCAAACACAGGACGCCAAAGCAACTCCAGCGGAGTGGCTTTATGTCTCAGTAGCGGAACCAGGCTCGTTGCTCCGACGGCAGCAAGGGTACTCCCGGCCATCCACGCGAAGCGGCGCCGGTTGAATAGTTTTGCGCGGACAATTGCCTTATCCGGCGCTTGGCCGGACTCTATCGGCTCGTCGGGGTAGTGAATCCGGGGGAGATACCCACCTACCGGAAGCTCGATTCTCAACCCCGTGTCTGCTGTCGACTGGTAGAAGTCCGTGAGTCGCTTTCTAACCTCGCCCGCCTTTACGCGGACCAGGGAGTACTCGCCGGGCTCAAAGTTGATCCCTTTGCCGAATACCTCGTGCGCAATGTTGCGCTCCTTGATCTGGTCTCCGCGCCCCTCAACCGTCTCCAGAACCACGTAGCGAAGAAACTGCTGACATCGCTTGCTCGACAGGAAGACGGCGCTCTTGCAAACCACATCCAGATGCTCCAATACCTTGTCCGCCGCGATCTTTGGCGATTGGCTCGGCATGGTCTTGTTCATGCGCGCAAGCCTAACACCGCGTGACATGCCTTAGCAAATGTCACGCGTTCGTATTTATCTCGTAGATATGAATCGTCTTACCGCGCCCACCGTGCGAATAACAGTCAATAGCCCGACGAGACTTGACAGGTGGATTGGGACAGTCGAGGATGCGCCACAGATTTGCAAAGGCCATCAAATCGCAGCGAATATCTGCGGCCCTGACAACTGACCAGGTGTGTGCCGCGATCTATGGCAGGGATGCGAACTTCGATTCCCGGCAAGGGGTGAAGATGGAACTACTTGCGAGGCAAACATTGCGATGGGGGCGCTGGCCGTACCGGCAATCTCCGGGCGCAATGTTTGACACGCAGGCCGTTTCACTTTACTCTACGAGGACTTGCTGGGCCATGGCGACCAAAAGCCGGCCCCAGGTAAAAGAGACCAATGGCCTATTCGTTCACTCTCGCGATCTGTATGTGTTGCTGTCATGGCAACGCCGCGCGGGCGTGTCAACTGGGCTAGCTTCCGAAGACTTAGAATCGGGACACCAGCGACCCACCGCGCACCAGCCGCGGTGGGTCGTTTCTTATTGGGGTAAGTTCTCCCTGCCTGACACCCACTCATGAAAATCCACCACCCAATTTCGCTTGCAAAGCGCAGCTTTGCGTCGCAGTCAAAAGCAGATTCACAAACAGCAAGGAGTCAAGGATGGCCACACAGATGAGAGACAGAACCAATGGAATCGGCGGCCAAAAGCCGAAATTGCATGCAAGCAGATTTGCTGCGGGGCGCGCATGGTATATCGCGATCCTGCTTCTCTTCCTGCCTTTATCGCAGCGCTTTTTAAACGCACAGGTTGACACTGGATCGATCGTAGGCACGGTGGTCGATGTGTCGGGTGCGGCTGTGCCGGGTGCGGCGCTCACCATCGCCGACCAGTCCAACGGCCGCAAGCAGACCCAGCAGTCCGGCCAGGACGGCAGCTATTCCTTCAGCCCCCTCAAAATTGGCAACTACACTCTCACCGTCAGCAAGGCCGGCTTCCAGACCTCGGTGCAGGGACACATTGAAGTGTCCGTGCAGGGCCACCTTCAGATCGACCCCAGGATGCAGGTCGGCGAGGTGACGCAGCAGATTGAGGTCACTTCCGCCGGTCCTATCCTTGAGACGCAAAGCTCCTCCATTCAGCAACTCGTAGATCAAAAGGTAATTAACGACCTGCCGCTGAACGGTCGCAACGCAGCTTTTCTAGCGCAGTTGTCGCCCGGCGTAACCATTGCGCAGAATGACAGCCGTGGCCTGCAGGCCAGTGGCTCGTTCACCGCCAACGGATCACGGCGTACCCAGAACGACTACCTGCTTGACGGCATGGATGACAACGTCGCCATCGCCGATCTTGTGAATCAGGCGCAGTTTGTTGTGCTGCCGCCGCCCGACGCCCTGCGCGAGTTCACCGTGCAAACCAGCGACTACTCGGCGGAGTTTGGCCATGCTGCCGGCGCGGTGCTCAACGTTACCACCAAGTCCGGTTCGAATGCATACCACGGAGACCTGTGGGAGTTTGTCCGCAACGACTTCTTCGACGCCAAAGACATGTTTGTTCTCAGCACCCAGCGCAAGCCCGAGTTCCGGCAAAATCAGTTTGGCGGAACCATTGGCGGGCCGCTCACAATTCCTCATCTCTATAACGCACACGACAAGACGTTCTTCTTCTTCGATTACCAGGGAACACGCATCGTAAAAGGAAAAACATTTACGCAGACCGTGCCCACCGCGACTGAGGCAGCAAGCGGATTTACGAATCTACAGGATTTGATTTCACTGCAAAGCGGAACCAAAACCGATCTGCTCGGGCGCGTCTTTCCCAGCGGCACTGTCTTTGATCCTGCCACCAGCCGCCCGCTTACCGCGGGTGTAACAGACCCGGTTACCGGACTGACGCCAAGCACCAGTGGATTTGTGCGCGACCCGTTCTATGCGGGCACCATAGGCGGAACAGCCAACTTCACCGGCACCGCTGCCGTCGCGCTGCTGAACCAACTGCCCGCTTCGCGCCTCAATGCCGGAGCCATTGCCCTGCTCAAGCTCTATCCTGCGCCCACTTCCAGTGCGCTCACCAACAACTACACCGCCAGTCCCCGCTCCACAACAGACGTTACGGGCTTCGATACACGCATCGACCAGACCTTCAGCCAGAAGGACTCGGCGTTTGCCCGCTACAGCTACGTTTACAACAGCCAGGTGCAGCCAAGTCCGTTTGCCGGAGCAGCCGATGGCGGCGCATCCCGCCCCGGCACAGGCTGGACGGAGTCGCAAAACGAAGCCCTCAGCGAGACTCATATCTTCTCGCCCAAACTCGTGCTTGAAGTGCGCGCCGGATACAGCCGCGTTGCCGATGAACGCCGGCAATTCGATGCCAACGTAATGGGAATCCCCGCGCAGTACGGTATTCAGGGCGTCCCGCAGATCGTTGGCAATGGCGGCCTGCCGTCGCTCAACTTTGGCCTCCTATCCACCATCGGATCACCGGGCACCATGCCCAGCGACAAGGCCAGCGATATCTTCCAGATCTCTGAGAATCTGTCGATTGATCGGGGCAAGCATCAGATCAGGCTTGGCAGCGAATATCAGCACATTGCCGCTCCTACGCTTACGCCCACCACTTCGCGCGGCAGCTTCACCAACAACGGCGTCTACACCTCCGTTGTGAACTCGACAGACAGCTCCACAGACCGCGCCCAGTTCGTTCTCAATCCAGGCGCAACGTCGGTTACCGGCGGACTCAACAACGTCGGCGGCGCCAACTCCCTTAGCGCGTCAAATTTCCCGCCATCCTTCCGCTTGGTGCGGCCCTATATCGGTGCCTACGCGCAGGATAACTGGCGCATCTATCCAAAGCTCACATTGAACCTCGGCCTGCGCTGGGACTTCATCGGAGCGCCGGAAGAAGGCAACAGCCGCTTTGCCAATGTTGTGCCCGCGCAGACCGGCCTCACGTCAGACGGAATCACAAGGTTCTACCTGCCGCAATCGCAGGTTGCCAATGTGCCTGCGGCCTTCCTTACCTTGCTGGCCAAAGACAACATCGCCTTTACACCGGTAAATGGCAACAGCCTGGTGCTGGCGCAGAAAAAGAACTTTGCGCCCCGCGTCGGATTCTCTTACCAGATATTGCCCAAGTTGGTTGTGCGCGGCGGATTCGGCATCTTCTACCAGGGGAATGAGAACCACGGACTCAGCATCAGCAACTACATCAACTTCCCATTCCAGGTAACCACAGCCTACTCAAACAGCAACGCAGTCACTCCGCTCACCGCGGATAACTCCATCGGAACCCTGCAGAATGGCCTCCTGAATGTACCGCTGACGCCCGCTGCTGGTGTGGCTTCATCCAACACGAGCCTAACCCTGCTCGGTGAGCCGCGCAACGCAAAAACATCGTATTCAGAGGCGTACAACCTCCAACTGCAATATCAGCTCACGCCCAACACTGTGCTTGAAGTCGGATACGTGGGAACAGGTTCAAAACATGTGCAGGTGGGTATCAATGAAAATACCGTCAACAGCATTCTGCCTCCCTCCGCAAATGTGAAAGCCAACGCATTCTTTCCGGATTTTGCTACCGGCGGAACGTTTATCGCCCGCGCCGGCAGTTCCAACTACAACGGCCTCCAGACCAACGTGGAGCACCGCTTTGGCAATGGCTTTAGTTTGCTCGCCAACTTCACGCTCTCCAAGTGCCTGGGAAACACACGCGACATGCTTGATAACGGCGTGGGCAGCTACCGCGCTCCTTATGTCACCGGCATGGGCATCGGCGCAGATTACGGACTTTGCGACATCAATGTAAAGCGCATCGTCCACGTAAGCGGCAGCTACCAGCTTCCCTTCGGCAAAAATCAGCGCTGGCTGCACACCGGCGCGGCTTCATACATTGCCGGCGGATGGTCTACAAACTGGATTCTCACCGCGCAGGACGGGCAGCCCTTTACCGTAGCTTGCACAACAACAAACGCTGCCGGTCTGGGTTGCAATGCACTCAAGGTTGCAGGACAGAACCCCTATGCGGGCTCGCATAACGCGCACCAGTTCCTCAATCCGGCGGCCTTTGCCAATCCGGCTGCGGCCACCTCAACGTCTGCAAGTACGGCCAATCTTGGTGGAAGCCCGTCGCAGGTTACGGGGCCTCCCTATCACGGATTGAACATGTCCCTGTTCCGCCAGTTCCCGGCATTCGGCGAAACACACTTCGAGTTCCGCGCTGAAGTATTCAACCTCACCAACACGCCAAACCTTGGCCAGCCCGGCAGTTTGAACTTCACTACGCCCAACACCTTTGCTTCGATCAGCGCGACGCGTGACAATCCCAGCGACCCGCGTGAAATCCAGTTGAGCGTCAAGTACTATTTCTAAGTAAACTCTGCCTAACAAATGGAAACAGATTCAGGAGCAACACTTTGACAGTCAATAGAAGAAATTTCCTGATAGGGACGGCCGCCGCCGCTGCGCAAGCAGGGGTGGCGGCGGCTCTGCCCAATACTCCGCAATCCGGCGCTGGCGCCAAACCTGGCTCCCCCGCCAGCAAACGCAAACCGAACATTGTCATCTATCATTCCGATCAGTTCCGCTGGGACTTTGTGGGCGCAAACGGAGCCAACAGCTCCACGCGCACACCTAACCTGGACGCGCTGGCCGCGGCTGGAACCAACTTCAACCATGCCGTAACCAACCAGCCGGTCTGCGCTCCCTCGCGCTCAGTCCTGCTCACCGGCCGCTATGCAACTGAGACCGGCGTGTGGCGCAACGGCTTGGCCCTCAGTCAGGAACTGCCCACAATCGCTACCGAACTGCGCAATGCCGGTTACACTGCCAACTACATCGGCAAATGGCATCTCGCTGCCGGCTCTGAGGCTCAAGGCGGCGGGCGCGGCCCCGTAAAGGCCGAGCATCGCGGCGGCTTCCTCGATCTGTGGGAGGGCTCCAATGCGCTGGAGTTTTCAACCCATCCCTACGAGGGAACCATCTGGGATCGAGACAACAAGCCCATCACCTTCAAAGACGAATACCGCATCGACTTCCTTACCGATCGCGCCGAAAAGTTTCTGCGTGAAAAGCAGGAGAAGCCGTTCCTCCTCGTTATCTCGCAGCTTGAGCCACATCAGCAGAACGACCTCAATCGCATGGTTGGCCCTAACGGTTCCGCCGAGCGGTTTGTTGACGCCTACGTTCCGCCCGATCTGCGCGCCTTTCCCGGCGACTGGCACAAGCAACTGCCTGACTACTACGGCGCATGCGAAAGCATCGACGCCTCCGTGGGCCGCTTGCGCAAGGTGCTCAGTGAAGAGGGGCTCGCCGAGAACACGATCTTTGTCTTCATGAGCGATCACGGCTGCCACTTCATGACCCGCAACACGGAGTACAAGCGCAGCACCCACAACAGCTCGCTGCGTATTCCCTTGCTCATCGACGGACCCGGCTTTGAAAGCGCGCGCCAGATTCAGGAGGTGGTTGGCATCGTCCATATTGCGCCCACACTGCTGGATGCGGCGGGCGTCACCGTGCCGGATTCAATGAAAGGCAAGAGCCTGCTGCCGCTCGTGCACGACGCCAAGGCACGGGCCGCGTGGCCAAACAAGGAGCTGATTCAGATCAGCGAATCCATGACCAGCCGGGCCATTCGCACCAAGGACTGGACCTACTGCGTTGCCGATCCCACCGGGGCCACCAACACGGCCGCCAGCACCAACTATCACGAGTACCAGTTATACGATCAGCGCAACGATCCGTACGAACTCGTCAATCTTGCCGGAAGAAAAGAGTACCAGGAAACCGCCGACGAACTCCGTGGCGAACTGAAGAAACTCATCGTCGCCTCAGGGGAACCGGAGCCGGAGATCGCCCCGGCAAAGCTCTATCCATAAACGGAACAACGACCGCTGGCGTTCTTAGTGAGATGAGCGCCAGCGATCACCATGCGTATCCACGCATCATTCCTCCAAAGTGATAACTTATTCCTTACCCTGAAAAACCGCTGATCATGGGCAATGAATTTCTTTGGAGGCTATCAATGCGCCTTTCTATCTCTCTCACCGCTGCTGTACTTCTGGTATCTGGATGCGCGGTTCATCGTGTGCCGATGAGCGCAGTGCCCCATACCCCGGTCGCAACCGGTGGATCTGTGCGCGAGACGCTGCCCAATGACTATATGCGGGTCAGCTTTCTGCCTGCCGGGGTCAAGGTCACCAGTCTCTCTCGTCCTGGCGCGTTGCGAGCATTTGCCACCGCAACGCCGCTCTACTCCCCGGCGCTAAAGCTTTCTGACCTGCCCGCCTACTCCGGATTGGTAAACAACGATGGCAACGTGCTGGTAGCCATGCGCTGCCGGCCCGCGAATCCTGAGGTGGTTGATGCCCTGCTCGCTACCTGGCCCAACGTATTTCTAGCCATTCAGCGCGATGTGCATCTGGAGCCGGGTGCCTGCGCATCAGCGCCTGCCAGCGTGGCAATCCAGGCCGCGTGCTACGCCAAAGGCTTCAGCGATCCGCCAGCCACATCCGTGCCCACATCGCTGGCCGGCACCTTCAGCTATGCCGGCGTGCTCTTCGACTCGAACCATACCGCGCTCGCCAGGTGGCTCAAAGATAACTACGGCATCTTTCCGGCATTCAGTGGCATGGGCTATTCGGTAAAGGACTCCTATTCGCTCGACACGCAGCCCATGACCTCGCAGCAGATTCTGGTCAAGTCCATCTCTTCGGAGTTCATCCTGAAGAATGTGTCTCTGGCCGCGGCTGGCTGCCGCTGCATCGCTGTTCCGCCCTATCCCGGTAGAGCCAGCGACAAGCTTGATCCGGAGTTCATTGCGCGAGTTGGAGGCGATGGGTCCTGCATTCAGGTGGACACCCTGGCTCCGGCGTTACGCTGATTCGCATGGCCTGCTTGTTTAGTTGTGTCTTCTGAGCGAGTCGGAGGGCAGAGTTAAATCCGCACAAAAGTAGCCCGCTCCCGATCCTTGCGCGTGTGCCCAGCAGGGAAGACCTGCCCGTGCATCACCACATACACTCCGGGGTTCAGCAAACGCACTGAGATCAAACTCTCAGTCAGATTTTGCAGCCCGTCGCTGCCTTCAAATCCAAGCGGAGTCATGGCTCCCGTTAGGACCACAGGCACTTGCAGATCAGGCAACGCGTTCTCAATGTAGAGCGCCGTCTCAACCATCGTGTCAGTGCCATGCGTAATCACAATAGGATGCTTGTGCGCCAGCAGCGGAACCATCTCTGAGACCAGCCTGGCCCGGTCTTCGGGCGTCATCTCCAGGCTGTCCTTGTTCATCAGCGGAATTACATGAATCTTGCAATCCGGCAAACGCAGCAGCTTCAGGTAGTGGCCAATCTTGCTGTCTCTGTTCAGCACCGCCCCGGACTGCTCGGAGTATGCCTTCTCTATGGTGCCCCCTGTCGTGATCAGATAGATGTTTTGCATAAGTCCTTGAACAGGGTCTCCTTTGTTCTGCGCTGGCCAGCTTAAATTGTACCCGCAGTCTTGTTCTTGCCAACCCGGTGAGTCAGCAGGTTTCCATACGATCAATAAGAGAGCGTCATGGTCGCCTGATAGGCCGCGCCCGGCTCAATCGTGGCGGCATGGTCAGCCACATCGCAGCGCTCAATGCAGATATAGCCCACATGATTGCCTTCACCGATATCAGCCATGTTCTTGTCGTTGTCCCAGGCATTCCACACCACCGCGCACTTTGTGTCGGACTGGATCTTCACGCTTCCGGCGGCGGTCTTGAGAACTTGTACGGATGGAACATCCAGATAGATACGATCCGTCATCCCCGTGATGGCTGCATCGCCCTGCTGCACCTTGCGGGCCAGGTTGTCCGTCTTGTCGATAAAGGTTGTGCCTTCAAGGCCCCCCACAAGCGCATCGGCAACATTGGGCACGGCAAAATATGTGTGGAATGCAAACGCAAAGGGCGCGGCAGTGGCGCTGCGGTTGCGCGCGGTAAGGGCGAGTGCGAGTGTGGTTCCCACCACCACCTCAAGGCGGAAGCTGAATGCGTGCGGCCACACCTCGCTGATCGCGGTCTCCGACGCCAGCTCAAGCACCACGCGTGTCGCGCCACTCGCGCAGAGTTCCGCAGCCACCAGCTTCCACTCCATGATGCGGCCAAAGCCGTGCATCACCGCGCCGCCCTGGCCGGGCCCAAACCAGGGCAGGCATAGTGGAATTCCGCCGCGAATCGGCTTGCCTGCTTCAAGCTGGCACTTGGGTGAAACCCAGAACATCTCCCGCTGCCCAGCCGGCTGAAAGGCCATCAGGTGCGCTCCCTGCAAGGCAATCACGGCGCGGCCCAGCTTGTTCTCCACCACCAGCATGGGCAAGCCTGCCTCCCCGGCCTGGTGAAGCGCGGGATAAAGCTGGTTTGAATTAACAAGGCTGATGCCGGCGGTTTGGGCAAGCTGCTCAAAGACGGATGAAGCTGACATTGGAATCTCCATTGAATCAAGTCTCCGGCCTGCCGCAGCAGGGGAGGACGCGTTTGAGCACTGCCGCTGCGCCTGCGTTCTGACCAGCAATGCGGCTCCTCACCATTCTAGTGCTGTGAGTTGCCGCCCCTTCCACACTAGACTGGAACCATGCTGGACTATGAGATCTCCGCGGCTGACGCTGCGGCATTGCTGAAGCAGGGAACCGCGCGCCTGATTGATGTGCGCGAGCCTTGGGAGTTTGCAACCACGCGAATTGAGGGCAGCCTGCCAATGCCCATGGGCGATGTGCCGGGCCGCGCTCACCAGGAACTCGACCCCGAAGAACGGCTCGTGGTCGTCTGCCATCACGGCATTCGCTCCATGAACGTCACTGTCTGGCTCCGCAATCAGGGCTTCGAGCAGGCGCAATCGCTTCGCGGTGGCATCGACGCCTGGTCGGCGCAGGTTGATCCGGCCGTCGCCCGTTACTAACGCCTGCTTGACCATCCACTGCGCCGGTGGCTATATTCGCTTCGTCAGGCTTCGGTATCGAAACTGTTCTCCTATGGGATTTCAGCGCCGGGGAACAGCCGAATATCCGCGCTCCTGATCGCCGGATCAAGGGGAGAAACTATGCAAGCACGCTTTGCTGCACGGGTGTTGTGTCTTTTTCTGCTGTGTACGGTCGCCGTCTGGGGCGAAGTTAAGCCCTCCGCGCTTTTCAGCGACCACATGGTCCTGCAGAGGGGCATGTCAGTGCCGGTGTGGGGCAAGGCGGACCCCGGCGAAGCGGTCACGGTCACTTTGAACGGCCAGAGCCGCTCCACGGTCGCCGGGCAAGACGGCAAATGGTTGCTGCGGCTCCGCAATCTCAAGGTGGGCGGGCCCTATCAGATGCAGATCCAGGGCAAAAACACCCTCACCATCAAGGACGTTCTGGTTGGCGAGGTCTGGCTTGGCTCCGGGCAGTCGAACATGGCCTTCACCGTGTCAAAAAAGGTGGCGTCCTATGCCGGCATGCAGGATGAGGAGAAAGAGATTGCTGCGGCCAACTATCCCACCATCCGCATGTTCACCGCGAAAACGCTCAAGTCCTATGCGCCCGCGGACGAGGTGAGTGGCGAGTGGCTGGTTTGCACACCAGAGACGGTGCCCGGCTTCTCCGCGGTCGGCTACCTGTTTGTGCGTGACTTGCAGCAGCGGCTCAAGGTGCCTATGGGAGTGTTGACGGTGGCCTACGGAGCCAGCACTGCGGAGTCATGGGTGCCGCGCGAAGCGATTGCCGCCGATCCGGAACTCAAGCCCATGCTTGACCGCTTTGATGCGCTGGTCAGCTTCTACAAGGCGCATCCGGGCGCAGCGCTCGCCGACGCGCCGCCGGTCCCCAAAACAATCAACGGACGCTCGGCCAGCACCGGAACGCTCCGCGACCCGGTCGAGGACCAGCACCAGCCCACCGTGCTCTTCAACGGAATGCTGCATCCTGTCATCCCGTATGCGATTCGCGGCGCGCTCTGGTATCAGGGCGAGTCGGTGGTGGGCGGTAAGGCCGGTGTCGCGCTCTATCCCCACGTCATGGAGACCATGGTGAAGCAGTGGCGCGCCCTGTGGGGCGAGGGAGATTTTCCCTTCTACGCGGTGCAACTGGCGGCCCTGAAAAACGTAAGCAACAACCCCATGGTGCGCGAAGGGCAGGCGCAGATTCTCTCCCTCAACAAAACCGGCCTCGCGGTGGCCATTGATGTGGGCGACCCTGACAATGTCCATCCCAAAAACAAGGTGCCGGTGGCCGAGCGCCTTACGCTCATTGCCCTGGCCAATGCCTACGGAAAAAGGCTCGAATACTCCGGGCCCCGCTATAGCTCCATGAAGGTTGAAGGCAGCGCCATTCGCATCCGCTTTACCCATGCTGCCAAGCTCACCGCCAAAGACGGACCCCTCAAGGGTTTCCAGATTGCGGGCGCTGACCAGAAGTTTGTGGATGCTGAAGCCACCATTGCAGGCGACTCGGTGATAGTGAAGAGCAGCGCTGTGCCCGCGCCGGTAGCCGTGCGCTACGCGTGGGATAACTACCCCTTCGGCTGCAATCTATATAACGCCGCCAGTCTGCCCGCCGCGCCCTTCCGCACTGACAATTGGGATGCGCTCGCAAAGATAGCCGAGGAGTTCTCAGGCAAGTAGATGATCCTCCAGGGCCACCCACGCCAGTGTCACCGCAGTCGCAGGATGACACGCAATCCTGCGGCGGTAGTCGTATCACCGTCAACCCGGACATTCCGCATCCACAGCGCTTAAAAGCAAACCCTCGGCCACACATTCTTGTGCCTCAAAATTGGAATTCGCGCCGCCCGCGTTTTGGTGCGGTGCAAGGCCCTTACGGTCTATACTCGCTCATGTCTGCAACTAGAAGTGTCTGTGCTTGAAGGGAGCATTTTCTATGTCTTCGTCTGCTGTCGAGTTTGCACGCCAGAACTATCCCCGGTTTCTGGATGAGTTGAAGGCGCTTTTGCGCATTCCGTCCATCTCCACGCTGCCTGAGAACAACGGTGACTGCCGCAAGGCCGCCGAACTTCTCGCTGCCGAACTCAAGCGCATCGGCATGGAAAATGTGCGCCTCATTGAAACTGAAGTTCACCCGCTCGTCTATGCTGACTGGCTTCATGCCGTCGGCAAGCCCACGGTGCTTTGCTACGGCCACTACGATGTGCAGCCGGTCGATCCAATTGACGAGTGGCTCACGCCGCCCTTCGAACCCACTGAGCGCGACGGCAACCTCTACGGCCGCGGAACTGCCGACGACAAGGGCCAGGTTTGGGCGCAGGTAAAGGCCCTCGAGTCTCTGCTCGCGGCCAATGGCAAGCTGCCCATCAATGTGCGCGTCCTTCTCGAAGGCGACGAAGAAGTTGGCGGCGAGGGCATTGCCACCTACGTAGCCTCAAAACCGCCAGAGCTGAAGTCGGACTTTGCCCTCATCTCTGACACCGAGTTGTTTGCTGACGGCCTGCCGACCCTCTGCGTGGGCCTCCGCGGCATGATCTACACCGAGCTTGAAGTGCGCGGAGCCAAGCAGGACCTGCACTCCGGCATGTACGGCGGTGCGGCCCCAAACCCATTCTTTGCCATGGCTGAGATCCTCACCGGACTCAAAGATAAGAACGGGCACATCCTCATCCCCGGCTTCTACGACGACATCATTCCTCCCAGCCCCGAGGAACTCGCCGCGTGGGAGAGCCTGCCCTTTGACGAGGAGCACTATCGCAAAACTGAGGTTGGCTCGCGCGAGCTGGTCGGCGAAGCTGGCTACAGCGTGCTTCAGCGCACCTGGGCACGGCCCACGCTTGACGTGCACGGCATCCCCGGCGGCTTTATCGGCGCAGGCGCCAAGACCGTGATTCCCGCCAAGGCTGTTGCCAAGGTCTCAATGCGCCTCGTCCCCGGCATGACCCCGGCCAAGGCCTTCGCGCAGTACAAAAGCTATGTGGAGCAAATCAAGCCCGCGGGAGTGGATGTCGAGGTGCGGATGATCCACTCCGGCGACCCCAGCCTAATCCGCGTCGATAACCCCTATGTGCGTGCGGCCACCAAGGCGCTCCACGAGGTCTGGGGTAAAGACACGGTATTCATCCGCTCCGGCGGCTCTATCCCCATCGTCGGCGACTTTGACCGTCACCTCGGAGCACCCAGCGTGATGATGGGCTTCGGACTGCCTGACGACAACATCCATGCGCCCAATGAGAAGTTCCATCTCAAGAACTTCGCGCTCGGCATCGAGTCGGTCATTCGCTTTCTGGAGGAGGCCGGAAGCTGAAGCGGCCGGAAAGCGTAGTGGATGCAGCAGGCTTTGTGCTGGCCGGAGGACGATCCAGCCGAATGGGCCACGATAAGGCGCTGCTCCAGTTTGCCGGACAGCCGCTGGTAGAGCACGCGCTTTGCGTACTGCGCGAAGCGCGTCTGTCAGCGGCTGTCGCAGGCGCGCGATCATCCCTTGCCGGGTTCGCGCCCGTGGTGCAAGATGGCGTGCCAGGCCGTGGCCCCTTGGGGGGAATCTGCGCCGCACTGGCTTCCACCTCCGCCCACTGGGCTGTATTTCTTCCCGTCGATCTGCCTCTGCTGCCGGCCTCGCTGGTGGCGTTCCTCCTTTATCACGCACTTGTAACGCGCAGCGCTGTAACCGTCGCTGCGGCTTCCGGTTTTGCCCAGACCTTCCCCGCGGTGCTTCACAGGTCGACTCTGCCTGCGCTTGAAGCGGAGCTGGCCGCCGGGCGAGGTGGCTGCTATGCGGCGTTTCAGGCTGCCGCTCTGCGAGCCGGAGAAAAAATCAGCATTGTTGCCGTAGAGTCCCTTGTGCAGGCCGGGCAAATTGCTCATCCTGACGCATTGCCTGCGGCGCTCTGGTTCCTGAACGTCAACACTGCCCAGGATTTGCTGCGGGCAGAGCGGTATCGGGCAGCCGGAATCGCGTAAGCTGAACTGACACAGATGTTTGATTCTGAATCCAATCCAGAGTTTGCGGAGACTCTCGCCGGGCCACTTCTCGGCGAGTTCAGTTCGCCTGCGCCCGCGGCGTCAAAGCTATCCGAGCCAATCATCTCCTTTAGCCACGTATCGATCGCTTTTAATGAGCGCCCGGTTCTTGAGGACGTGAGCTTCTCGGTCGCCCGCGGCCAGACGCTGTGCATCCTGGGCCGTAGCGGGGTGGGCAAGTCCGTGGCCCTGCGCCTCCTCATGGGCTTTCTGAAGCCGGACAAGGGCTCAATCCGCGTGGAAGGCCAGGAGATTAGCGACCTCAATGAAGATGGTCTGCGGGTCATTCGCAAGCGGGTAACAATGGTCTTCCAGAACGGCGCGCTCTTTGATTCACTGAGCGTGCGCGAGAACGTGGCCTTCCCATTGCGCGAGCGTGGCGGGCTTGCCGAAGATCAGATCAATCAAATTGTCGAGCGCCTTATCGGGATGGTGGGCGCCGAGGACGTGGTGGATGCGCTGCCAGCCAGCCTTTCAACCGGGCGCAAGAGGGCCGTGGCCATCGCCAGGGCGCTTGCGGCTCAGCCTGATGTGGTTCTTTACGACGAGCCTACGACAATGGTGGACCCCATCATCGCCAACCGGCTCGGTAACCTCATCCAACGCTTGAAACAGCAACTAGGGTTTACAAGCATCGTGGTGACCCACGATATGCGCTTCGCTGAGCGCCTTGCGGATTCGGTTCTCTTCCTGCATCAGGGGCGGGCCAGCTACTTCGGTCCCCTCGATGGATTCATGGCTTCAACTGACCCGCATATTAGACAGTTCCTGACACTCGACGCATATATATTGCCTTTGGAATGAGTAATTCATTACTCCGTAACGGGAGCCGGGTACGATTTTGGTTGCATGAACCCGCCACGCGGCGTCATCCTAGTAAGAGAGGAAATGGATAGAACCTGACAGATCAAGCATCAGGCAAGATGAGTGGCAAGCCTTTCAGCTTAGGTCAACCGACTGATATAATTGATTTTAAATTTCATTTACTTCCGGCCTTGGAAGTTTATGTTGAAGACTTGGAGTGAGTTAGTCACCTTCGTCTATTTAGCTTCACATTTTCTGCCTTAACCTAGGAAAGCATTTTTCGTGCCTTCTGGACATTGCCGTGAGCGGCTATGGTCAGGCCAGTCGAATCAGGCACGGTTGGTTTACAGCAATTGGTTGTGTGGATTTGATCGCAGCGGGCAACTCAGAACCCGAAAAGACCATCAAATAATAAGACCCAAGCTAAATTCAGGTAATTTTGCCTGCTAGTGTTCCCCATCAAGGCAAATGAATTCATTTTGCTCTCACTCATTGCGAGCATTTGAGGTCAAGAAACACAAATGGTAACTTCAGAATTCTGGCAAAGACTCTCGGCATCTATGGCGACCTCTCATGAGTGGGAGGGGTTGGAGGGAGAGTCTGCGCGGGCTTCGCAGGGAACCTCAAGGTTATGGATGGTTCTCGATGTTGCCTCTGTCTTGGGGGCAGCGGCAGCTGCCACGCTTTTCGAATTCCATCAAGGTCCCCTTGCCGGTGCCAGAAGGTTCTGGCGCGGAACCCTGATTCACGGCCGCCCGATGTGGCTATTGCTCGCGCTTCTTTGCGGATTTGCCATTTCGCTGATGATTACCAGCAAGCGCCTCCACCTCTATACGCCCACGCGGCTCACCAGCGTTCTGCATGAGCAAAGGCTCAGCCTGCAGGTCTGCTTCACCTCCGGCCTGCTGCTCACCGGGACGCTCTACCTGTTGCACGCCGACGACATTCCTCGCGGCATAGTGGTGATCACCATCGGCTTGGTGGCTGTCCTGCTCAGCCTGCGCCGCCTGGTCTACAGGGTTCTGCTCTACCACCGTTACGATCGCGGCTTGGGAACGCGCAACGTACTCATCGTGGGTACCGGTCCTGAGGCACATGCCCTTCGCCATCATCTTGAGAGCATCCGGCATCTCGGCTACACGTTCAAGGGCTTCATTGATCTTCCCGGCTCCAGCTCGCGCTTCAATGCGGCTTCTGGAGAGGTGGTCGGCACGCTTGAAACTCTCTTCCAGCATGCGCGCAAGCAATTTGTCGACGAGATATTCTTCACCTCCCCATGCGAGCGCGGCGTTGTGCAAAGTGTACTTGAGCAGGCGCGCACACACGGCGTGGATTTGCGCGTGATTCCTGACATGTACGACGGCCTGGCCTGGAACAGCCCCATCGAATACATTGGTCAGTTCCCAACCATCCCGCTCCACTGCGGCGAGGTGCCTGAAGTCGAATTGCTTTTCAAGCGCGCCTTCGATCTGGTCTTCTCAAGCCTCGTAGTGATGGTGCTTTCCCCGGTGATCATCGCCATTGCGATTGCCATCAGGTTTGACTCTCCGGGGCCCATCTTCTATCTGTCCGAGCGGATCGGCAAGAAGGGGCGTGTCTTTCGGTGCACCAAGTTCCGCACCATGGTGCGCGATGCTGAAGAACGCCGGGCTGACATCATGCACATGAATGAGCGGGACGGAGTGCTCTTCAAAATCTCAAACGACCCGCGCATTACCAAGCTCGGAGCCTTTCTGCGCAAGTATTCGCTCGACGAACTGCCCCAGTTCTTCAATGTGCTAAAGGGCGACATGAGCGTTGTTGGTCCGCGTCCGCCCATCGCCAGTGAGGTAAAGGAATACAAGCTGAGCCATCTGCGCCGCCTGGATGTTACGCCGGGAATTACCGGCTTGTGGCAGGTGCAGGGCCGTCAGGACCCCTCCTTCGCCAGCTATGTGTCCCTCGATGTCACCTACATTGAAAACTGGAGCATCTGGCTGGATTTCAAAATCATCATGCGCACTATCGGCGTAGTGTTCTCCGGCACCGGCTCCTAGTCTCCTGCCTCTGAAGTTCATATCCAGAACTTACGGTCCTTCTGCGCCAATCCTGGTCGAAGGTTCTGCGCTCCCACCACCACTCCTAAGACCTGCCGCCCTCAACAAGGCGGTAGTTTAGCGTGGGGCATTTAGACTGGTTGAGTGAAGATTGCGCTCGCCCAGATAAACCCGACGGTCGGGGATTTTACCGGAAACGTGCAACGAATTGTCGCTGCAAGCAGCCGTGCCGCCGCGTTAGGCGCGCGCCTCACCGTTTTTCCAGAGCTGGCCATCTGCGGCTATCCGCCTGCGGACTTCCTTGAGAAGCCCAGCTTTCTTGCCCGCTGCAGCCGCGCTGTGGACGAACTGGCCGCTGCCACCTCTGACCTGCCGACTGCCGTACTGGCTGGCGTGGCCCTGCCCGCCCCCGCTGAAACCGGAAAACCAGCCTATAACGCCGCTATCCTTCTTGACGGCGGCCGTCTGCTCCTGCAGCAGTACAAACGGTTGCTCCCGTTCTATGACGTCTTCGACGAACAGCGCTACTTTGCTCCCTCGCGGGCGCAGCACGTGGTGGAACTGGACGGCGTGCGGCTGGCAATCACCATCTGTGAAGACGCCTGGAACGATAAAAACTTCTGGGAGCGCAGGCTCTACGCGGTCGACCCAATGGAAGAGTTGATGCGCGAGCATCCCGCCCTCCACATCAACCTCTCGTCGTCGCCGTTCTGGCACTCCAAGCGTCGCGTTCGACGCGAGATGCTGGCTGCAATTGCGCGCCGCGACGGAATTCCAGTGCTGATGGCCAACCAGGTCGGCGGCAATGACAGCCTGATCTTTGACGGCTCCTCGCTGGCCCTCAACGGTCGAGGAGAGCTCATCGCGCAGGCAGCCTCGTTTGAAGAGGACCTGGTGCTGTTTGATCCTTTTCAGGCTCAGCCCATACCCGATCCAAAGGACGACGACACTGAAGCGGCCTATAACGCGCTGGTCTTGGGCACACGCGATTACGTTCGCAAGTGCGGATTCAAAAAGGCTCTGGTGGGGCTAAGCGGAGGCATCGACTCAGCGCTCGTGGCGGTTGTTGCCAGGGATGCGCTGGGAGCTGAAAACGTAATCGCCGTCGGCATGCCCAGCCCCTACTCTTCCGCCGGGTCAATCGATGACAGTCGTCAGTTGGCAGCCAACCTGGGAATCCGGTTTGAAGTCATCGGAATCAGCAGTTTGTTCGCGGAGTTCGCGCACGCCCTCGAGCCCATGTTTGCCGGCGCCAAGGCGGATACCACCGAAGAGAACATCCAGTCGCGGATTCGCGGTTGCTTGCTGATGGCTCTCTCCAACAAATTCTCCGCGCTGGTATTGACCACGGGCAACAAGTCCGAGATGGCTGTCGGTTACTGTACCCTCTATGGCGATATGGTGGGAGCGCTTGCCGTGATCGGCGACCTGGTAAAAACCCGCGTGTATGCGGTCTGCCGCTGGCTCAACCGCGAGCAGCAGGTAATCCCGGCTGCGATCCTGGACAAGCCGCCCTCCGCCGAACTGCGCCCTGATCAGAAGGACACTGATTCGCTCCCCCCCTACGAGGTGCTTGATCCCATCCTTGAGGCGTATGTTGAGCGCTATGAGACCCCTGAGCGCATCGCCAGTGCAAACGGATTCCCGCTCGAGCTCGTCCAACAGGTAGTGCGGCTCGTCGAGAGGTCCGAGTACAAACGCCAGCAGGCCGCGCCGGTGCTGAAAGTTACCTCGAAGTCGTTTGGCATGGGGCGCAGATTTCCCATCGCCGTCAAGGTCGAGGTCTGAGTTTTGAGGTATAAGCTACAATCTGGGAAGATTCCCGCGAAATAAGGAGAAACAGCTTGATCCGTCCGTCCGTCCGTTTTGCCAGCCTTGCAGTGCTGGTTGCCTTTTCCCTGTCCATGATTCAGGCCTCGGCCCAGACGCAGGTTCCCGCCGCTCCCGCGCAGGATCCCTCCGCTCCCGCACCTGCCGCAGCGCCCGTGTTCCCCAAGCCCGATCCGGCGAACTTTACCGCCACCGCGCCCACCAAGGAGACCGTCAACGCGTTCTTGACCGCAAGCTGGGGCTACGAAGACGCCCGCATCTGGCAGGTTCAGGCCATCCTCAAGACGCCCGTGGATGGTGTCAGCAAGGTCGTCGTTTTTGTTGGCGACAAGACCGGCAAAGACAAGCCCCAGGCTCTCGAATTCTTTGCGCTGTCTGACGGCAAGCACATTATCGCCGGCGATCAGATTGTTGCCTTTGGCGCAAATCCATTTGCCGAGTATCGCGCCAAGATGAAAGAACTGGCCGACGGCCCCTACCGTGGCGCCGCTGCCAAGGACCTGGAACTGGTCGAGTTTGCGGACTTCCAATGCCCCCATTGCAAGGAAGCCCAGGCAAACATGGACAAGCTGGCCACTGACTTTCCCAAGGCCCGCATCGTCTTTGAAAACGATCCGATTCCCACCATCCATCCGCAGGCTGTGACCGCGGCCCTCTACGGCAACTGCGTCGCCAAGCTCGGCGGCAGCACCGCGTTCTTCCAGTTTGCCGCGGCCGTGTTTGAAGGCCAGGATGGCCTGGCGACAGCCGACGGAGCCACGCTCACCCTGAACAGCGCTTTGACCAAGGCTGGCCAGGATACCGCCAAGGTGGCGGCATGCGCCGCAACCGCGCCCGCCAAGGCCCAGGTGGATGCATCCACCAAGCTGGCCGCCGACCTCGGCATCGTGCAGGTGCCCACGTTGGTCATCAACGGTCGTCAGGTTCCCGCCAACGCGCCCTACGCAACGCTGAAGAAGATCGTCGAGTACCAGATAAAGCTTGACGGCCTGACCAACTAAGTCAGCCCGCAGCCCCAGCAGTCAAAAACCCCTGCCCGACGCAAGCCCCCACAAGGGATTGCGCAAGGCAGGGGTTTCTCTGTGCAGTGAAAGTCAACCAATCAGTCCGGCCAGATGCCGAGTGCCCCACCTTGCTGTCCACTTTGCCGCGTAGGTGGAATTGCATCACCGCCAGCCGTCGCAAGCGCAAAACAATAAGACTGCGCCGAATCGCTAGTTGGCCGGGCTGGTACGCTCCACGCGCATCATCGGGGTGTGGCCGCTGGCCTGGGTGCCGCGAATCACGTGGGGCGTAATGATGATGAGCAACGTTGCATAGTTCTTCTGGTTGTCATTGCTGCTCACGTTATTCAGCCCCGGAATCTCGCTGACTCCCGGCGACCCGCTGATCGCCCGGCTCTGCGACTTGTCCAGTTCGCTGGCCACCACCACTGCCTCGCCGCGCTTGAGCGTCACAATGCCGGAATAGGCGCGGTTGTTCAGGATAGGATTGCCGTTGATTGACGAGCCGGAGAGGGCAACAATCTTCATATCCACGTTGAGAGCTACATCTCCATTACGCATCACGTTGGGCGTCGCCTTCAGCGTCAGGCCAAGATCCTGATATTCAACCTGGGGAACCGAGGGCACCGCTCCGCTGATTGAAGCCAGCAGCGAAGAGAGCGCGCTTGAGCTTCCTGCCCCGGTCAGCCCTGGGATACTTGCTGCGCTCGCCGAAAGGCTCGAAAACGAAGAGGTCTGGATGGGATAACGCGAACCCTGTCGCAGCGTGCCCGGCTCCCCGTCGCTTACCCGCAACTGGATCTGGTCAAGCTCCCGCGAGTCAGAGGAGCCCAGGTTGAAGTTTGCCTTCGCCCCGCTCGGCGATAAGGCGGACTCGGTAATGCCGCCGCCAAACAACGCCACTCCATTCGAGAAGATTGAGCTTGTTACCTGCCCGGAGGCCAGCAGAATGCCCAGAATGGCCAGCGTGTCGCCGGGCGCGGCCAGGCCTGAAGACACAATCTGTTCCACCAGGCTCGCATTGGCCTTCAGTATGGACTGTTCTTCGGCATAAACATTGAAGGCCGTCATGGTCTGCGGCGGTTGCACGCCGGTCTTGCGAGTGTTTGTATGGGCAAGCTGGATAAGCCGCACTTCAAGCAGCACCTGGCTGTGCCCGTCCAGCAGGTCGCGCATGATGGTGTTGAATGCGTTCAGCGCCGTGCCCGGCGCGCGCAGTGTGAGTGTTCCCGCTGAGGCATCCGTTATAACCTGCGTTATGTCGAACACGTTCTTGGCCAACGTGGTCACTTCGTTCAACTCGGTCGCATTCAGCCCGGAGAGGTGAATGGTCTCCAACTCCTGCCGCGCAAATGTCTGGTGGTTGTCGCGCGTGTCGCGGGCAATCAGCGCCCGGTGCGCGTCGAGAGGCACGTAGAAGGTCTTGGTCAGCAGTGAGACCACGCGGATGGCCTCTTCAAAGCCCACGTTGTCCAGATCCAGTTGCTGCCGCGTGCCTCGCACGCTGTCGTCAAAGGTCACATCGATCCCGTAGGCCTTGAACACCTGCTGCAGAATCTGGCGCTCGTCCGAACGCAGGTGGAAGCTGTGTACCCCCGCAGCGGCGGAGAGTTGCACCGGGCCTTCAAATGATCCCGATTGCTGCTCGAAAGGCGACCTTGGCAGGTCGCGCGCGGCGTCGTCTCCCATCTCAAACAGATGCTGCGTCACTTCAAGGTTTGTGGGGTCCAGTTGCAGCGCGCGAGCCAGTGCGGCCCGTGCTTCCGCGGCATTGTTGCGCAGGTGTGCCTTGGCGGCTGCCTGCACCAACGCCGTTACAACGTGGCTTCGGGCCACCTCAATCGCCAGGCCATAATCGGGATTGGTTGGATCAAGCGCGGCTGCCTTCTCATATCCGCTCATCGCCTCATCAAAGCGCTCTTCCGCAAACAGCTTGCTTGACGCCAGGTAGAGTTTGGCCGCTCGCCGTCGTTCACTGCCGGTGGGCTCCTTGCCATGGCTCGCTGAAGTTGCAGCCGGCGCAGCGCTGGCTCCGGCATTGACTGACTGCGCCGCGAATGTCCCCGGAAATGTCGCCAGCAGCAAGGCGGCGGTAAAGACAGAAAGCGGGGAACTGCTGCGGCCGCGCAACCCCATGCTGGTTTGCGCCATCACTGTGTGGCCTGCGTAAACGCAAGCAGATCGGCCAGCGTCGAGGCGCAGGCCTCCGGCTTGTACTTGAGCAGCTCATCAAAGTCGAAGTTGCCCGTGGCAACCGCGATGACGGGCAGGGAATTGGCGCGGGCCGCTTCAATGTCGCGCGGAGTATCGCCCACTACGCACACCTTCGCGGTGGCTCCAGCCAGCTCCCTGGCCTTGCGTGCCCCGTGTCCAATCAGTTCGCTGCGGATAGGAAAGCGGTCGCTGAAGCCGCCAAAGCGAAACCACTCGCGCAAGCCGGCCTCCTCAATCTTGATCCAGCCAATCATCTCCAGGTTGCCTGTTCCCACGCCTAGAAGGGCTCCACAGCGCGCCAGGTGCCCAAGAACCGCCTCTACCCCCGGCATGCGCACCAAGTCCATCTGGTGGCGATTCTCGGCCACGTTGAGGCACATCGCGTCAAGGATAGCCTGTACCTGGGGCTCAAGAACTTCAGCGGGGATTCCTGCCATCTGGCAGGCCTCGCGCAGAATGGCCGTATCGGTGCTGCCATGCAGCGCGATGCCGGTAAGTGCAACCTCAAATCCCGTTACACGCTGCACGCTGCTGGCAAAGGAGTTGAAGTGTACACGATCGCGGCTGCGCAACAGCGTGCCGTCGATATCGAAGAGGTAGGCGTCCTGCGCGTCCCAGGCAAATCCCGGCTGGATATCGACGCGTGCTTTCTGGCTTGACGGAAATGTGGGCATGTTGTTGGGCGGCGCCGTCACCCCTGACGATACCCTGGGCGGAAGGCGCTGAATACAGGACGCTCACTGCGGGGTGGACGCTTGAGCCCGGCGCGCACTTCTGCCAAATCCAATCCCAGCTCTGCCATGGTGCGGCTCAGGGTGTTCCGGTGCATTCCCAGCTCTTCAGCCGCCTTGCACTGGTTGCCCCGGTGTGCCACCAGAACCTCGCGCAGATACTGCCGCTTGAAATCACGGACCGCGTCCTCATAGCGAATTCCGCTGGAATGCATTTGCGTTACCAGGCTATCCAATTCTCGTCTCACGTCCACCTCTACCAGCAGAACCAGCTAAATCAGCTTAATCTGTTTTGTGCATTTCTGCCCAGCTTAGCATCATAATCCACCGTTGTCGGGGTGCATCCACTGCGGAGACTCCCGCTCCAACGTTGAAAGTCCGTCTCGCACCCGCTCGGCCAGCTCGGCCGGGCTCATGTGCGTGCTCAGGTGGCAAGCGCCAAAAAAGAAGGGCGGCAAACGCGCATCTGAAAGCAGATGTGTCTTCGGAAAGAAGGCCACAATCACCAGAATGCAGAGGGTGATCAGCAATGCCCCCTGCAGAAATCCAAAGGCTGCGCCCGCCAGCCTGTCCAGGCAGCCCAGACCCATCTTGTGTACGGTCTTTGAAATCAGCGTGCCCGCAAGATTGGCCACCGCCGTCACCACAATCACGATCAGCAGGAACGCCAGTGTGTTGCCGATCGGCTCAATGCGCACCATGGGCAGAAACATCAACGCCACATGGCTATAGTTCCACGCAGCCAGCAGCAGCCCCAGAATCAATCCGCCCAGTGAGCAGGCTGAACGAAAGAAACCCTGCGCGAGCCCTCCCAGGATCGACACCGACAACACGATCAGGATCGCCCAGTCTACCCACGCCATGGTCCACTCAGCTTTCGGACTACAAACTCAGGTCCCGCCCGGTCAAGCGGCGGAAGGCTTCAAGATACTTTGCCACCGTGCGTTCCGCAACTTCGTCCGGAAGGCTCGGGGCAGGCGCCTGCTTGTTCCAATGGATTGTCTCCAGGTAGTCCCGCACAAACTGCTTGTCAAAGGAGGGTTGTGCGCCACCCGGCTTCCACGACGCGCCTTCCCAAAAGCGGGACGAATCTGGTGTCAGCACTTCATCGGCAAGAATAATCTCTCCGCCGAATCTGCCGAATTCAAATTTGGTGTCTGCCAGAATCAGACCCTGAGCCTCGGCGTGGGCCGCTGCCCGTGCATAGATGGCCAGCGTCAGCCGCCGCAGCTCCGCCGCGTCCTCAACGCCAATAATCGCCTCCGTCGCTGCAAAGGAGATGTTCTCGTCATGCTCGCCGTCCTGGCTCTTGGTGGCGGGCGTAAACACAGGCTCCGGCAGCCGCGAGCCGTCCAGCAGGCCGTCCGGCAAGGGAATGCCGCACACGGTCTTGCTCGCCTGGTATTCCTTCCAGCCTGAACCGGCAAGGTAGCCGCGCGCTACGCATTCCACCGGGAACATCGCCGCGCGCTTCACCAGCATTGAGCGGCCTTCCAACTGGTCGGCATAAGGCTGCAGCGCGGCGGGAAACTCGCTCACCTCGGCCGTGATCAGGTGATTGGGAACAATCTCTTTGAACAGATCGAACCAGAACAGCGAAATCTGCGTAAGAATCTTCCCTTTGCCCGGAATCCCGGTTCCAAGAACATGGTCAAAGGCTGAGATGCGGTCGGTCGCGACCAGCAGCAAGGCATCGTCTACCGCGTAAAGATCACGCACTTTGCCCCGGCCTATCAAGGCAGTTGTACCCAGGTTTGTTTTAAGCAGCGCAGTCACTATGTTTGATTACCTCGGTGGGAACTGAATCTCCGATTTTCGAGCGAGAGGCGAGGTTTGTCAATCTGCCCTGGGTGCTGGCATCTCTAAAAAGCAAATTGATCGGGAAAGTGTCTCAAATTGAATTGACAAGAGAGGGAAGAGTAGGGCAGTTTCACCTTTGGGGACGGAATTCTCCATTTTACGCAGCCCTGTGATGGCCGTCACGGAACGGCATGTCCACATCGGAGACACTTCGGTTGTCAACATGGTTCAGAGAGTCCGTAAGAAGTCTCTCTTAGAGCCGGGCGACACGAGGCAGCAGTGGAAAGGGGAAGCCGCGGCTAGCTTCGTTAGTGCAGGGATCACCAGTAGCCGCATGCTACCGACCTCCAGCGTCGGCTACTGGTACCCGTCTTTATCTTGTTACAAACAAGCGCCTCCGAAGAGACGTTCTCCTTCGGGGGCGCTTTTCTCGCCCAAAATCGCCCATCTCACATCCAATTTGTCCTGCCCAGCGCCGTGCTGTCTTAGGACGCCCTAAATGAAAACGCGCCGTCCGGTGCAATGCGGACGGCGCGACAAATAATCCCGTTCAATTCACCCCGGGCACAGCAATTCTGGAATCGCTCTCCAGCCTATGCCGTGGCGCGCTGCAACTCGTGGGCTCCCAGGCGCAAACTCACTACCTTTGAAACTCCAGGCTCCTGCATGGTCACGCCGTAGATCATGTCGGCAGACTGCATCATGCGCTTCGAGTGCGTTACCAGCAGGAACTGTGTCTCCTTGCTCAGCGAGTCCAGCAGATCGGCGAGGCGGCCCACGTTTGTTTCATCCAGCGCCGCGTCCACTTCGTCCAGTACGCAGAACGGGCTGGGCTGGAACTCGAAGATGCCCACAAGCAGCGCCAAAGCCGTCAGAGCCTTCTCTCCGCCTGAAAGCAAAAGCACATTCTGCAGCTTCTTGCCCGGGGGCGAGGCCACAATCTCCAAACCGCTTTCAGCCTGGTTTTCCGTGTCGGTCAGTCGCAGGAAGGCCTGCCCGCCGTGGAACAGCCGCGTGAATACCTGGCCAAAGTTCTCATTGATCCGGGCAAAGGCCTCGTCAAACTTCGTGCGGGATATCTGATCGATCTCCTTGATCGTCTCTTGAGTGTTTTCGATGGATTCCATCAGATCCTTGCGCTGCGTCTCCAGGAAGCCGTGGCGTTCCGCCGTCTCCTTGTACTCGTCCAGGGCCATCATGTTCACCGGGCCCATCTGCTCAATCCTCTGACGCAGTGTTCTGCAGGTCTCCTCTTCCGTGGCCAGCTCTTCGCCCACCAGCCGGGCAATCTCCGTGTCCTCACGCAAAACCTGCGCCTCGACATTCACCTCGGCAAGGCAGCTTGCCTCCTGGTATTCCAGGTCGGAGCGCAGCTTGGCCAGCTCGCTCGAGCGGGTGGCGCGGTCTTCGCGCAGTTGATCCAGAGAAACTCGCCCGGTCTTCAGTTGCGCTTCCATCGTCGCCAGTTCCTGGCGTAACGCCTGCGACTGGGCAGCAATCGTCTGCGTAAGCGCCAGTGACTCGGCGCGCGCGTCGGCCAGCTCTTTTTGTTTGCCCACCAGCGTTGCGCTCTCCGCAATGCGCTGTTCGCGCTCAGCGGCGGCTGCCGTGCTCTGCTGCTCGATTGAAAGCACGCGGCGCTCCAGGTCGGCATGCACCCGGTCAATGCGCTGGAAGGCCGCTTCAGCTCCACGGCGGCGCTCTTCCAGCCCGGCCAGCTCTGCCGTTACCTGCGCGGCCTCCTGCTGCAGGCCTTCGCGCTTCTGGCGCAGCAGCCCAAGCTGAGCCTGCGACTCGTCCAGACCCGCTTCAGCCTGTGCGTGTTCTGCCTCAAGGCGCAGGGTTTCTTCGCGCTTCTGTTCAATCGACTGGCGCTTGATCTCGCATGCTTCCTTGTTGCGCGCGGCTTGCAGAACCCAATCCTGCAGCCGGCGCTCAACCCGCTGCGCCTCGCCTTCCATCTGCTTCAGCGATGCGCCCAGGTTGGCGGTGTCCGTCTCTGCCTTGCGGCGCTCGGAGCTTCGTGTCTCCAGTTGCGCCGTCAGTTCTTCCATCGCCCTCGTCAGCGCGGCGGCATCCTCCTCCGCCTGGGCCAGGCCGGTTTCCAGCCGTGCCAGCCGGGCCTCGGCCTCCCGCAACTCGCGCTTCAGCGCCAGTGGGCCTTCGCTCGCCGGCTTGCCGCCCGTGACCGTCGCGTTGTGGAAGCATTCACCCTCGGGGGTCAGAAAGTAGGCGTACAAATAACGCGATGCCAGGCTCTGCGCGGCTGCGGAGTTCTCAACCAGATAGCAATGACGAAGCTTAGGCAGAATCGCCTCAAGGGACCGCCCCAGGTCATTCAGCACCTTGATCGCATCGCGCAGGGGTGTCAGTCCCGGCTCGTTGATCGCCCCCGCATTCTCGTCGAACAAAATGCCCTGCGTGTCAGAGTGGACAAGGAACGTAGCCCGCCCATCTCCCGTCTTCAGCAGGCGTACCCCTTCTTCGGCTGCGCCCCAGTTCTCCACCACGACGTAATTCAGCTCTTCGCGCAGAAACTCGTCCACCACGCCTTCATGTGCACCGCTCACTTCAAGAAAATCCGCCAGCGTGCCCACCGGGGCCATGCCCTGGCCCAGCGCGCCCGGCTTCAGCAGCTTGCGCACGCTGTCGGTCGAGTAGCTGTGGTTGCGGATAAGCGACTGCAGCGAATCGCGGCGGCCGGCCACCGTCGCCTGTTCGCTGCGCAACTGGTTCGCGCGTGTGCGCTGCCCTATCTCTTCCGCGCGTTTAGCCTGCAGCGTCTCGCGCAGCTCGGCAATCTCAGCCTCAAGCCGCTTCAGTTCAGCGGCGGCGCCTTCGAATCGCAGCCGCGCCTGCCCGCTCTCCACGCCCAGGTTCTCCTGCTCGTTGCGGGCCTGCCCCATCTCAGAGTGGAGCCGCTCGGCTTCGCGCTCCAGCGCGGCCAGGCTCTCTTCCCCCTGTGCCGTGTGGTTGCGTGCGTTGCCGGCCAGCGTCAGCAGGTGCATCGCGTGGCGGCGGCCAGACTCCAGTTGCCGCTCTGAGCTGAAAACCTCTTCAGCGGCCGTCCGCGCCTCCTGCTGCCGAGCCTCCACCTTCTGGCGGAACTCCTTCGCCTCTTCAGCGGCCGTATCAAGAAAACTGCGCTGCTGCTTGCGCTCTTCCGCAATGCCGGCCAGTTGGACGCGTGTCTGCGCCAGCTCCACCCCGGCGGCGGCAATGCGCGTCTCCAGCTCGCCCACCCGCTCCGTGTTGCTCCGTTCCCGGGCCGTGGCGCGTTCCAGCTCAACGGCGGCCTCATTGGCGCAGTTCTGCGCCTCGTGGCCCTCGCGGTCAAGGGAGTAGCCGCGCTCCGTCGCCGCGTGCTGGCTGGCTTCAAGCTCGCCAATCTCCACCGCTGACGTGTTGATCCGCTCGGTCAGTGAAGCAATCTCGGCGTCCAGTCGCGCCTGGTCTGCATCCATCATCGCCATGCGGCTGGCCAGCACAACCCGCAGCCGCCCGCGCAGCTCGTCGCGCACTGCCGCAAAGCGTTCCGCCTTGGCGGCCTGCCGCTTCAGCGAGTTCATCTGCCGCGTCACTTCTTCAAAAATGTCATCCACGCGGGCCAGGTTCTGCTTGGCGCTCTCAAGGCGCAACTCCGCCAGCCGCTTCTTGTTCTTGAAGCGCGTAATTCCGGCGGCTTCCTCAATAATCGCGCGGCGGTCGTGCGGCTTTGAGCTCAGCAGTTGCCCAATGCGCTCCTGGCCAATGATGGCGTAGCTCTCCGGGCCCAGGCCCGTGCCCATGAAAATGTCCTGAATATCGCGCAACCTGCACAGCTTCCCGTTCAGCAGGTACTCGCTCTCGCCGGTACGGAAAAGGCGGCGTGTAATCACAATCTCGCCCTTTTGCGGAGTGCGCTGGAAACGCCGCCGGCGAATCTTCAGCACCACGGCCTGCGGGCCTTCGCCCACTGTGCGCGACTCATCGGCCGCGTCTTCATCCAGCACCTGTCCCGGCTGCTCGGCGGCAATAATCTCTTCCGCTTCGGCCGCATGCTGGCGGCGAACCTCATTCTCATCCCAGTCGACGGGCCCCTCGTGCTCCACCACTACCTCTGGCTCCACCGGCACCGGCCCCTCGAAGGACTCGGGATCAACCATCGTCAGCGTCACCTCCGCCATTCCCAGCGCCTTGCGGTCCCGGGTTCCGGCAAAGATAACGTCCTGCATGTTTGTGCCGCGCAAGGTTTTAGCGCTCTGCTCGCCCAGTACCCAGCTGACCCCGTCCAGGATGTTTGACTTGCCGCATCCGTTCGGCCCCACCACCACGGCAATGCCTGTCCCCGGCACGGTCAGTTCCGTGCGGTCACAGAAGCTCTTGAAGCCGAGAATGTGGATCTTCTTTAGTTTCAGCATGTTTACTCCAAACAGTTAAGGCTGCGCGTGTACGTTGACTCTCTGGCCCGCGGCGGCCATTTCAATGCTTCGTTGCCCGGGAAATATTCCTCCCCGATTACAGACTCTAAGGAGCCTGAAGGGCAGGGTCAACGGAGGGAAACCGGGTTTTTGTGGATAATGGAGGCCGGAACTTCGGTTCTTGAAAAATGAAGGGAAAACCCGCCAACCCGCGCCGCACGCGCAGTCCAAATTAGCCCCGCGCCTCTTCGTGCGGAAAGCTCATCCGCA
>Ga0364921_10096_pt1 | contig 34616 bp, 42 predicted proteins | sample ExccelJu500001D3_2_FD_206956 | JGI IMG/M metagenome (GOLD analysis project Ga0364921, IMG submission 206956) | Enriched cells from Trout Bog Lake Hypolimnion, Wisconsin, USA - BchlTB.June20.5000.01.D3 | ecosystem: Environmental > Aquatic > Freshwater > Lake > Hypolimnion/Profundal zone | place...
GATCGCCCATTGCGGCATAAACCAATTGATGACGCTGCACCAGACGTTTACCGACAAAATCGGGGCTCACGATAGTGGCAAAAAAGTGTTGGCCATCGCCCTCAACCTCAATATGTGTGCAGGCAATACCTTGCTGAATATAGCTTTCAATTTGCTCGGGGGTGGGCAACATCACAATCTCCTAATACTCATTAATGCTTTAACTTATAGCCTGTTTGCAGCATTCGCAATGCAATGGCAGATACGCAAATGAGGAAGCTGCCAATGATAGTCACACTGGTCCAAGGAGACACATCTGATACCCCGAAGAATCCATAACGAAATCCATCAATCATGTAGAAGAATGGATTAAAGCGTGAGATAGCCTGCCAAATTGGGGGAAGCGAGTGAATTGAATAGAAGACTCCAGACAACATCGTCGCCGGCATGATGAAGAAGTTCTGAAAAGCTGCAAGCTGATCAAATTTATCAGCCCAAATTCCAGCAATGAGTCCAAGACTTCCCAGCACTGCTGCACCGAGAAAGGCAAAAATAATAATCCACAGAGGATATTCCAGCGCAGGTAAGCCATACCAGGCGGTAATCAAAAATACGCCGAAGCCCACCACGACTCCACGAAAAACCGCAGCCAATACATATGCTGAAAAGAACTCAAAATGACTCAGTGGGGTAAGCAGGATAAACACCAGATTGCCAGTAAGCTTAGATTGAATCAAAGAGGAGGAAGTGTTGGCAAAGGCATTTTGTAAGAGGCTCATCATGACTAAACCGGGGATTAAGAAAGCCGTATAACTGATATGGCCATAGACCTCTTTCCCCTCCAAGACATGCCCAAAAATCATCAAGTACAAAATGGCAGTTAAAACGGGAGCAGCCACTGTCTGAAAGGCAACCTTATAAAAGCGTTTAATCTCTTTACGCAAGAGAGTTGGGAAGCCGCTCCCATACTTCAAAGTGTTTTTCTCCATCACGCTACTCATGAAGCATGTCCTGACATGATGTTCATAAACACTTCTTCTAAATCGGTTTTACCTTCACCATCTTTTTTCACTGAACCATACCGACTCAATAAATTCGATGTCGTATCTAAGGCAACAATATTACCGTGCTTGAGCATGGCGATGCGCTGGCAAAGTGCCTCCGCCTCTTCAAGATAGTGAGTGGTCAAGACGATGGTATGTCCATCTTGATTTAAGCGACTAATAAATTGCCAAAGTGATTGACGCAATTCAACGTCAACACCTGCGGTTGGTTCATCCAAAATAATCACGGGGGGTCTATGCACTAAAGCCTGTGCAACTAAGACACGACGCTTCATGCCGCCGGATAAAGAGCGCATATTGCTATCGGCTTTGCCGGTAAGATCCAAATTGGCCATGATCTCATCTATCCATGCGCCATTATTACGAATCCCAAAATATCCAGATTGGAACTGCAAAGTCTCTCTAACGGTAAAGAAGGGGTCGAACACCAATTCTTGGGGAACCACTCCAAGCATACGGCGTGCTTGACGAAAATCTTTTTGCACATCCGCACCCATAATGGCTGCGTGACCGTGATCAGCTTTTACCAAGCCAGCCAAGATTGAAATCAGGGTTGTTTTACCCGCGCCGTTTGGGCCCAATAAACCAAAAAACTCGCCTTGTTCTATCTTGAGCGAAACCTGATCCAAGGCCTGCAATGCACCATAGTTTTTTGAAATAGCTTGAATCGAAATTGCAGCGCTCATATTAGTTCAGACCTAATAGGGCAGATACGCCATAGACATTAGCAAGCACCTTTAGTTTTTCAGGGGCATGATGAATGGCAATGGATTGATCTTTTTCCTGTAATTTTTTTTGCCATGCCAATAGCACCGTCAATACAGTGGAATCAAAATCGACTAATTGTGAACAGTCGATCGATTGAAGGCTTGCGATATTGAGTAAGCCTTCATTTTCAAGAGCAACTACATTTGCTTGTGTAACTTTGCTAGGCAAGGAAAATGGCATTGAAATCGACTTATGAATTCGCAGGTTTAGCGGAAGCCAATTGCTTATTACGGTCTTGTAAAAACTTCACTAAGCCATCAATGCCATTTTGACTAATTTGATTTGAGAACTGGTTACGGTAAGCCTCAACCAGCCATACACCCATGATGTTCATATCGTAGACTTTCCAGCCGTTTGGCGTTTTTTCCAAACGGTAATCCAATGGCACTGGATCACCGTGACCCAATACAACGGTTTTCACAGTAACTTCTTGATCATCGGGTGCTGCTCTCAATTGCTTAAATTGCACAGTCTGATCTCTCAGCTGACTTAAAGCGCCAGAATAAGTACGAATCAGCAAATTCTTGAATTCAGCAATCAATTGAGCCTGTTGTTCAGGAGTGGCTTTTTTCCAGTTAGGGCCCATTGCCATTTCGGTAGTGCGACGCATATCGGTATAAGGAACAATCTTTTTTTCTACCAGATCGACGATCTTAGGGATATTTCCTTTTTGAATTTCTGGATCAGACTTTACAGAGCTCATCACATCCGACACCACGCTTTTGATTAAGCCATCTGGAGTCGACTGATCAGGGGCTTGTGCATATGCATTCACGCTCAGCACGAGAGCACAAAACAGGAACGTAAACCACTGTCGAATTGTGAAAGGGTATTTCATAGATTCCTAGATTTGAATAAAGCAGAGTAAGCCCTTATTTTAGCTCTCGAACAGGGAATATCGTTTATTCGTAGGGATTTTCGTAGGTAGGCGACTGAGGCTCCTCATCGTCCCGACCTTCATTAATTTGATACTTGCGTCGCTGAATATAAGCATCACGTAAAAAGCTGTATTTATCAATTGCAGCGCCATCCAATAAATCACCTGCCTCATAGTAGGTATTACGGACATTGACCACGCGCAAGCCCGTTAAGCTATTACGCAATCCCACATTCGGAATATATTTAAAGAGGTAGTCCGTTTCTAAATCAGCCACCGTACCGAAGGTATCGCGGACAGAACTGGGTCCAAAGAAGGGCAGAACTACGTAAGGGCCTGAAGGAACTCCCCAAACCCCGAAGGTTTGTCCAAAATCTTCTTTGTGTTTTTCTAAACCGCCAGGAGTAGCAAGGTCAATCAGGCCGCCAAGACCCATCGTCGTATTCACGACAACTCGCATCAGATCGTTAAATGCATAGTCAGGCTTGCCTTGCAATAAATTATTCAGTGCAGTGTAGATATCGTTGTAGTTGCTGAAGAAGTTATAAATACCTTCTCGAACAAATTCAGGTAAGACAAAACGATAGCCAGCTACGACGGGCTTCAAAACATATGCATCTAAGCCTTCGTTGAACTCAAAGACAGAACGATTAAATGGCTCCCATGGATCATCAGGGGAAGGCGGAACACCAGCCGGGATGGAAGCACAGCCAAACATCAAGGCCAATAGACTAAGCACAACAAGACGTTTAAAACTTAGCCATGCGTTCATTACTTAGCGGCACCTTTATCTTGACCGCTATCGGCAGCTTTGTTGTAAAGGAATTGACTAATCAAGTTTTCTAAAACAATGGCTGATTGAGTCTGAGTAATTTTTCCATTATCTGCCAACATCTCATCTGAACCGCCAGCCTCAAGGCCGATATATTGTTCGCCCAATAAGCCTGAAGTCAAAATCTTGGCAGATGAGTCTTTAGGAAATTGATAAGTCTGATCAATCGTCATCACAACTGTTGCTTGGTAGGTCTTATCGTCAAAAGAAATATTGGCAATTCGGCCAACAACCACGCCGGCACTTTTGACTGGCGCACGCGGTTTCAAGCCACCAATATTGTCAAAACGTGCAGATACTTTATAAGTTGGCTGGAATGACACAGCATTCATATTGCCCACTTTCAAAGCAAGAAAGAGTGCTGCCAATAAACCCAAGGCAACAAAAATTCCCACCCAAATATCAATTGCACTTTTTCTCATATGAGCCCTAGTTTATCTTTCTAATTTGAAAACATCATGGCGGTCAATAAAAAATCCAATGCCAAGACTGACAGGGAAGAAACGACTACCGTTCGGGTGGTTGCTTGCGATACACCCTCAGGCGTAGGCTTTGCCTCAAAACCCTGATACAGCGCAATAAAAGTGACTGCAACACCAAAAACAAGGCTTTTGATCAGGCCATTACCAATATCTGAAAATAGGTCCACCCCACCCTGCATTTGGGACCAGAAGGCACCGGAGTCCACACCAATGAGCGGGACACCGACAAAATAGCCTCCCATCACACCTACTGCAGTGAAGATCGTTGCCAAAATCGGCATAGCAATAATACCGGCCCAAAGACGAGGTGCAATCACTCTAGCTAAAGGATCTACAGCCATCATTTCCATTGCACTTAATTGCTCTCCGGCTTTCATGAGTCCAATTTCTGCAGTGAGTGAAGTGCCAGCTCGCCCTGCAAACAACAAGGCGGTAATGACTGGTCCTAACTCTCTAGTAAGTGAGAGCGCAACCAATAAACCTAAAGCTTGTTCAGAACCATATCGATTGAGCGTGTAGTAACCCTGCAAGCCCAAAACAAAACCAACAAATAATCCTGAAACTGCAATGATCACAAATGAATGATTGCCTACAAATAAAATTTGATCAATCACCAGACGCGGCCTTTTTAGCAGGAAGGTAGAGCGATAGATTGCAGCAGTAAACATTCTTGCTGCCAAACCTAAGCTGGTCAGGTTTCGACGAACAAAGAAACCAAGACTCCCAAAAAGATCGAGCACGGTATGCAAAATCATCATGTGTTTCTCAATCCAAAATCTTGAGCCAAACTTGGGCCAGGATAATTAAAGGGTACTGGGCCATCTGGTGAGGCATCTAGGAATTGACGCACAAAAGGATCCGTTGAACGGCTTAGCTCTTCGGGTGTACCTTCTGCGCCAATACGACCATTGGCAATGAAGTAAACATAGTCTGCGATTGCAAAGGTTTCCTCAACATCATGGGTTACCAATAGGCTAGTAGCGCCGAGCGCATTATTCAAATCCCGAATTAGGCGCGCTGTAATTCCCAGGGAAATAGGATCAAGTCCTGCAAATGGCTCGTCATACATGATCAGCGGCGGGTCTAAAGCAATAGCACGGGCTAGTGCAACGCGCCGAGCCATTCCACCAGAAATTTGAGCGGGCATTAAATCACGCGCTCCACGCAAGCCAACTGCATTGAGCTTCATCAACACTAAGGAACGCAATAGCTCTTCAGTTAAATCAGTATGCTCACGCAAAGGAAATGCGACGTTTTCATAAACACTTAAATCTGTAAAGAGCGCGCCGAACTGAAAAAGCATTCCCATGCGACGGCGTGCATTCATCAACTGCGCAGAATTCATTCTGCCGATATCTTGGCCTTCAAATAAAACCTGGCCTGATTGAGCGGCGTATTGTCCACCTATGAGTCTGAGAATAGTGGTCTTACCGCAACCAGACCCACCCATGACGGCGACTACTTGTCCGCGCTTGAACTCCATATTGAGCCCAGAGAGAATCTGCCGCTCTTCAGGCGCATAAGCAAAGTTCACATCCCGAACCGAGACAACAACATCACCTGCAATGGATTCGGGTTTCCCTTGGCTACTTTGCAAAGTGGAGCAGTTGTCGTCAGTCATGCCGCATATTATCGCGGTAAGACTGATGACCCCATTAAATATTCATCAACCGCTTGCGCGCACTGGCGACCTTCACGAATTGCCCAAACTACCAAAGACTGACCACGACGCATATCACCCGCAGCAAATACCTTAGAAACATTCGTTTGATACGCTTTTTGGCCGTCTACAGTTGCTTTGGCATTGCCACGCGCATCTTTTTCAACACCAAAAGCACTCAATACTTGTTGCGCTGGAGACACAAAGCCCATAGCTAACAGCACCAGATCGGCTTTAATCTCAAACTCAGAGTTTGGCATTTCTGACATTTTGCCGTCCTTCCACTCCAGGCGAACACCAATCAGCTTCTCTACTTTGCCATTTTTACCTTCAAAGCGTTTTGTTGCTACAGACCAATCGCGCTCACAACCTTCTTCATGCGAGGAGGATGTGCGCAATTTTGTTGGCCAGTAGGGCCATACCAAAGACTTGTTTTCTTCCTCTGGAGGCTGAGGCAACAACTCAAACTGAGTCACCTTACTTGCACCATGGCGGTTTGAGGTACCCACACAATCAGAACCAGTATCGCCACCGCCAATCACGACAACATGCTTATCGGTCGCACGAATCTCGTTCTTTAAATCACCAGCATTTTCTTTGTTCTGAGGAATCAAAAACTCTAAGGCGTAATGCACACCAGCCAAGTCACGTCCAGGCACTGGTAAGTCACGGGGTTGTTCTGCACCACCAGTAATAACCACCGCATCAAAATCTTTCATCAGTTGATCTGGTGAGACGGTTTTGGTGGCGTAGTTTTTTACCTCAGCACCAATGGCCTCTTTTCCAATAAAGACGCTGGTTTCAAACTTCACGCCCTCGGCTTGCATTTGCTCAACACGACGATCAATCAGCCACTTCTCCATTTTGAAATCAGGAATGCCATAGCGCAACAATCCGCCAACTCGATCATTTTTTTCAAACACGGTGACATCATGGCCAACACGCGCTAACTGTTGGGCTGCAGCCATACCAGCAGGTCCACCACCAACGATGGCTACTTTTTTACCAGTCTTGATTTTTGATGGCTGCGGTTTAACCCAACCGTTTTCCCAGCCTTTATCAATAATGGCGTGCTCAATGGATTTAATGCCAACTGGCGCTTTATTAATTCCTAATGTACAAGCAGCTTCACATGGTGCGGGACAAATCCGCCCCGTGAACTCTGGGAAATTATTGGTAGAGTGCAAAACTTCTAAGGCATTTTTCCAATCATTGTGGAATACCAAATCATTGAAATCAGGAATGATGTTGTTTACTGGGCAACCACTGTTACAAAATGGAATGCCGCAATCCATACAGCGCGCACCTTGCACCTTTGCCTGCTCATCAGTTAGCGCATGAACAAACTCTTTGTAATGATGCAGGCGCTTTACAGGAGCCTCGTAGGTTTCATCTACCCGCTCAAACTCCATAAATCCAGTGATCTTACCCATATCTAATCCTTAGTATTGATTCTTTGTATTCACATTCGTTAAGCAGCAACAGGAGCATTTTGGGATTTTTCCCAAAGCTCGCCCAAGGCCCGCTTATATTCGGTTGGAAGCACCTTCACAAATCGAGTGCGCGATTTATCCCAATCAGCCAATAAAGACTTAGCACGCTCTGATCCGGTGTGACGGAAATGACGCTCAATGAGCTCTTTCAGAATCTGCTCATCCGTTAAACGTTCGCCGCCATCTTTTACATCGATTGGTGCGTGCCATTGAGACTTAGGCATTTTGGCAATCTGCTCAGCAGATGGCAGAACTTTTTCAAGACTCGCCATACTCGTGTTGCAGCGCTTTTCAAATAAACCATCTTCGTCATACACATAAGCAATACCACCGCTCATCCCTGCAGCAAAGTTACGGCCAGTATTACCCAAGACCACAACTGTTCCGCCTGTCATGTATTCACAGCCATGATCACCAGTGCCCTCAACGACTGCAGTAGCACCAGAGTTACGGACTGCAAAACGCTCTCCAGCAACACCATTGAAGAAAGCTTCTCCGCCGATAGCGCCATACAGAACGGTGTTACCAACAATAATATTGCGAGCAGTATCACCACGGAACTCATGGGGAGCGCGCACGATGACACGACCGCCGGATAATCCTTTGCCCACATAGTCGTTACCATCGCCGACTAAATCGAGCGTAACGCCCTTTGCTAAGAATGCAGCAAAACTTTGTCCAGCAGTTCCATTGAGTTGAATATGAATCGTGTCATCTGGTAAGCCAGCGTGACCATAGCGTTGAGCGACTTCACCCGATAACATCGCGCCCACTGTGCGATTAACGTTCTTCACAGGAACAATGAAAGAGACTTTCTCGCCACGCTCCAAAGCGGGCTCACTCTTCTCAATCAAAATGTTATCTAACGCACTGCCAAGACCATGCTCTTGTGTGAGCACTTGATAGCGTGGTACATCGGTAGCAACATCAACCTGAGCAAAAATCTTACTGAAATCCAAGCCATGGACTTTCCAGTTCTCGATGCCCTTGCGGGTATCTAATAAATCTACTCGACCGATTAAATCATCAAACTTACGAATGCCTAATTGCGCCATGATCTCACGCGCCTCTTCGGCAATGAAGAAGAAGAAATTCACCACATGCTCTGGCTTGCCTGAAAACTTTTTACGCAATTCAGGATCTTGAGTAGCAACGCCAACTGGGCATGTATTCAAATGACACTTGCGCATCATGATGCAACCCTCAACAACTAATGGTGCAGTAGCGAAACCAAATTCATCCGCACCCAATAAAGCGCCAATGACCACATCACGCCCGGTCTTCATTTGACCATCAGCCTGAACACGGATACGACTCCGCAAACCATTCAATACTAAAGTTTGTTGAGTCTCAGCCAAGCCAAGCTCCCATGGGGAACCAGCATGCTTAATAGAAGAAAGCGGTGAAGCACCTGTGCCACCATCATGTCCGGCAATCACAACATGATCTGCTTTTGCTTTGGCAACTCCAGCAGCAATCGTACCAACGCCAACCTCAGAAACCAATTTCACTGAAATATCTGCTGCAGGATTCACATTTTTCAAATCATGAATTAGCTGAGCCAAATCCTCGATTGAATAAATGTCATGGTGTGGAGGAGGAGAAATCAAGCCAACGCCTGGTACCGAGAAACGCAACATACCAATATAGTCTGAGACTTTCCCGCCTGGGAGTTGTCCACCCTCACCTGGCTTAGCGCCCTGCGCCATTTTGATCTGAATTTGATCAGCAGAACGCAAATATTCTGTTGTTACCCCAAAGCGCCCGGAAGCGACTTGCTTAATTTTGGAGCGCAATGAGTCGCCATCTTGCAGGGGAATATTCACCTCAACAACATCGTCACCCAAGACGCTTGCTAAAGTCTCACCCTGCTTAATCGGAATACCTTTTAATTCTTTAACGTAACGATTCGGATCTTCACCGCCTTCGCCGGTATTCGACTTACCACCAATTCGGTTCATTGCAATTGCCAAAGTCGCATGCGCCTCAGTCGAGATGGAACCTAAAGACATTGCACCGGTAGCAAAGCGCTTCACAATTTCTTTAGCTGGCTCCACCTCATCCAGGGGGATTGCTTTAATGGGATCAATCTTGAACTCAAATAAACCACGCAAAGTCATTTGACGCTTGCTTTGGTCATTGATGATGTTGGCATACTCTTTATAAGTCTGATAGCCCTTCTCAACACCAATGCGAGTGGAGTGCTGCAATTTCGCAATCGTGTCAGGTGTCCACATATGGTTTTCACCACGCACGCGGAAAGCATATTCACCACCGGCATCGAGCATATCTTCTAATACAGGGTCGTCGCCAAAAGCGGCTTGATGCATTCTTAAAGCTTCTTCAGCAACATCAAATACTCCAATACCGCCGACATTTGAAGGCGTGCCCTTGAAATATTGATTAATCACATCATGGTTGAGGCCAATAGCTTCAAAAATCTGTGATCCGGTATACGACATGTAAGTTGAAATGCCCATCTTGGACATCACTTTTTGCAAGCCCTTACCGACAGCCTTGACAAAGTTCTTGATGGCCTTCTCTGGCGATAAGTCGCCTATCAGACCTTTGGCCATTTCAGCAAGCGTTTCCATCGCAAGGTAGGGATGAATAGCTTCTGCGCCATAACCCGCTAGCAGCGCAAAATGATGCGTCTCGCGAGCACTGCCGGTTTCAACCACCAAACCGACGCTGGTGCGCAATCCTTTTTCTACTAGATGCTGATGAATTGCTGAGGTAGCCAATAGCGCAGGAATAGCAACGTGTTGCTCATCCACTTGACGATCGCTCACAATCAAAATGTTATAGCCCGAACGGACCGCATCTGCAGCTTCCGCACAAAGTGAAGCAAGTCGTGCTTCGATACCGGCCTTGCCCCAAGCTGCTGGATAACAGATATCCAACTCGTATGAGCGGAACTTACCATTGGTGTAATGGCCAATATGACGAATCTTCGTGATGTCATCAAAATCCAAAATGGGCTGACTGACTTCTAAGCGCATTGGAGGATTGATATTGTTGGTATCTAATAGATTGGGCTTAGGGCCAATAAAGGACACTAAAGACATCACCATGTTTTCACGAATCGGATCAATCGGAGGATTGGTCACCTGTGCAAACAATTGTTTAAAGTAGTTATAGAGGGGCTTGTTCTTGTTAGAGAGCACAGCCAATGGGCTGTCGTTACCCATGGATCCAATTGCCTCTTCTCCGTTTTGCGCCATTGGTGCCATCAGATATTTAATATCTTCTTGGGTGTATCCAAATGCTTGCTGACGGTCTAATAGTTTTGCTGCAGGACGAATCGTCGTTTTTTCGTCGATCAGGTCTGCTTGGCTTGCGTCTACTTCATCAAGCTTAATACGTACTGCATCGATCCAGCTCTTATAGGGCTTAGCTTTCGAGACGGCATTTTTGAGTTCAACGTCATCAATGATGCGTCCTTGCTCCATATCGATGAGGAACATTTTGCCCGGTTGTAAGCGCCACTTTTGGACGATCTTGCTATCGGGAATTGGCAGTACGCCCGCCTCTGATCCCATGACGACCAAATCATCATCGGTGACGTAGTAACGCGCTGGACGCAATCCATTTCTGTCGAGTGTGGCACCAATTTGGCGGCCATCAGTAAAAGCCATCGCTGCCGGACCATCCCATGGCTCCATCATTGACGCGTGATATTCATAGAATGCACGACGGTTATCGTCCATCAAAGTATGTTGTTCCCAGGCCTCTGGAATCATCATCATCATGGCCTGCGCCAGCGGATAGCCAGCCATGACCAACAACTCTAAGCAGTTATCAAAGCAAGCGGTATCTGATTGACCTGGATAAATGAGTGGCCATAGTTTTTTCAGGTCGTCGCCCAAGACAGGCGAGCTAATAGCACCTTCACGAGCATTAACCCAATTGACGTTACCCTTAACGGTATTAATTTCTCCGTTGTGCGCAATCATGCGGTAAGGGTGAGCCAATTCCCATGCAGGGAATGTATTGGTTGAGAAACGTTGGTGCACTAAGGCTAGGGCCGAGATAGTGCGCGCATCTTTTAAATCTTCGTAATACGCTCCCACTTGGTTTGCCAAGAGCAAGCCTTTATAAACAATAGTACGAGCCGACATTGAAGCAACAAAATATTCTTTGCCATGCTTCAAATGCAAATCCTGAATGGCGTGACTTGCCGTTTTTCGAATGACGTATAACTTTCGTTCTAATGCGTCAGTTGTCATGATGTCGCGACCACGTCCAATAAATATTTGACGGATAAAAGGCTCAGTCATTCGGACGGTAGGTGACATTGGCAATTGCACATCGATGGGTACATCTCTCCAGCCGAGTACTACCTGACCTTCTAATCGAACAGTGCGTTCTAATTCTTGTTCGCATGCGAGACGTGATGCATTTTCTTTTGGCAGAAAAATCATGCCAACACCGTACTCACCTAAGGGCGGCAAAGTGATGCCCTGCTTTGCCATCTCTTCTCGATATAAGGCATCAGGAATCTGAATCAGGATTCCAGCACCGTCACCCATCAACGGATCTGCGCCAACCGCACCCCGATGATCAAGGTTCTCCAAAATCTTCAAGCCCTGCGCTACGATCTCGTGTGACTTCTTGCCCTTAATGTGAGCTACAAATCCTACGCCACAGGCATCGTGTTCATTTTGTGGATCGTACAAACCTTGTGCGATTGGACGAATTGGGGTGCTGAATGATGTTTTCATGATTCTTCCGTGAGCCTTAATGGCTTTATTACTTTTGGAGGATCAAATATAGGGGAATACCCCTCTCGATGCAATAGAAATTAAATGACTCTGTCCCATTTAAATTAGTGATCCCTGATTAAAAGTCATTTAATCAGGGACAGAGTCAATAATTTACTAGGAAACGCTTTGAGCAGCTTCAGTCACCGTTTTATCTTTTTTAGGGCGCCCCCGATGCCGAATTGCCAGCTGATCTGGTCGCTCCTTAAGCAACTTTAGGGCCAGGGTGTCGCTCAACCAGGGCTTGGAACGCAATAGAGTCTCGGTAATTTGTCGATCCTCCCAATGTGGCGCGCCCTCCTTGATAAAACCCGCCCAAGCCATTTGACGCTCAAAGGGGGTATTGCCTAGCTTCCAAAAAGATTCATGATCAACTAGCCAAGGCTCTACTTTTTGTCCGACATGCGATCCGTAGCTACTCCAAGTGGAATCTTGGGGGCTAGATTCAAAACCCGCACGCACTGGATTCAATTCGATATAGCGCTGACAACGTAAGAAATAGCTCGGATCAATCAGTGACGAACGAAAACGCCCTTCCCAAATCGTGCCAGAGCGATGATGCCGTTGATTGAAATACTGCGCATAGCGCCGACCTAGCGACTGCATGGTCTTGGCTAATGAATCCGCTTTCGTAGGCGTCAGCAATAAATGCACATGATTGGGCATCAAGACAAAAGCATGCACTAAACAAGAAAATTGTTTTGCGGCTTCTTTTAACCAGTCTAGATAGATTCGTCGATCTTCCGCCGTAAAGAAAAGTGTTTCGCGATTATTGCCCCTGACCATGACATGCATCGCCTGTCCAGGAATCACCATGCGTGCTTGTCGCGCCATCTGCTCAAATATTATTGAAGTTCGCGCACACCGCCATTAGGCGAAAACTCAGGGATAAACCAATCTCCATCGAACTGAGTAACACCATCAGGCACCTCGCGAGATTCTTGCGGGACTCCTTTTAAGGCAACTCCCATATAGGAGATCCACATTGGCAATGCAAGTCCGCCGCCTGTTTCTTTATCGCCCAAACTTTCTGGCTTATCAAAACCAATCCAAGCAATCGCAACAATCTTTGGGTTGTACCCTGCAAACCAAGCATCATGAGATTCATTGGTAGTACCCGTTTTTCCTGCAATATCGTTACGGCCAAGCTTAGCGCGTGCGCTAGCAGCTGTTCCGGTTTTGGTGACTTCTTGCAACATACTGTCCATCACAAAAGCTGTGCGCTTATCGAGCACTTGGGTTGCATCTTCACCGGCACGTGTTGGCTTTGCTTCGAATAACACATTACCTTTTGTATCAATCATCCTATCAATCAAGTAGGGCTCTACTTGATAGCCACCATTTGCAAATACGCTGTATGCCGTTGCCATTTGCAATGGCGTTACTGAGCCTGCGCCTAATGCCATCGTGAGATACGGTGGGTGCTTCTCGGGATCAAAGCCAAAGCGCTTTATATATTCTTGTGCATACGAAGGTCCAATAGCACGTACGATTCTGACCGAAACTAAATTCTTTGACTTTGCTAAAGCATTGCGTAAACGCATCATGCCGTCATATTTACCATCATAGTTTTTAGGCTCCCAGGATTGACTGCCGGTCTCTAGGCTACCAATCGACAAAGGTGCATCGTTCACCATGGTGCTGGGTGAGAAGCCTTTTTCCAGAGCAGCGGCATAAATGAATGGTTTAAATGATGAGCCTGGTTGGCGCCATGCTTGTGTCACGTGATTAAACTGGTTGCGCCTAAAATCAAAGCCGCCAACCAAAGATAAAATTGCACCATTCTGGGCATTCATAGAAACAAATGCTGCCTCTACTTGAGGTAGCTGCGCCAGTTTCCATACACCATCATCTGCTTGTAATAAGCGCACTACAGATCCAGGACGCAGCTTCTTCTTCGGCTGCGCATTATCAGTCAAGGAGGCGCTTGCTAATCTCAATGCGTCACCCTTCAAGGTAATGACATCACCAGTTGAAATAATGACTTGCATCTCCTTCGGCTTTGCATCTAAGACTATCCCGGATTGCAAATCATCTAACTGGGGATAGGCTAATAAGGCATCATCAATTGTGCGCTGGCGTTTTGCAGGATCGTCTGGCAAGTCAACAAATCCCTCTGGCCCGCGATATGCATGACGCAAATCGTATTCAAAGATTCCACGGCGCACTGCTTTATATGCAGCATCCTGATCTGCCTTAATTAAGGTGGTGTAGACATCGATACCCTGCGAATAAATGGCCTCACCATATTGGGCATAGAGTAATTGACGGACCATCTCTGCTGGAAAATCTGCCCGCGTACTAAATTCATTACCCAGTCCACGAATATGTAGCTCTTCACCAATTGCCTTTTGATACTCCTCAGGCGTGATGTAACCCAAATCTCGCATACGACCCAAAATATAGGTCTGACGCATTTTGGCTCGACGGAAATTGGTCACCGGGTTGTATGCTGATGGAGCCTTAGGTAGACCTGCCAACATTGCTGCCTCTGCAGTGCTGATGTCCTTCAAGTCTTTTCCAAAATAGATTTGCGCAGCACTGGAAAAACCAAATGCGCGTTGGCCCAAAAAGATCTGGTTCATATATATCTCCAGAATCTTGTCTTTACTTAGTTGTGACTCAATTTCCCATGCGAGCAAAATTTCATAAATTTTTCTACTAAAGGTTTTTTCATTGCTCAGAAAGAAGTTTCGAGCAACTTGCATCGTAATTGTGGAGGCGCCCTGCGCAAGATGGCCGCGCATATTTGCCACCCCTGCCCGCAAAACGCCGATATAGTCCACGCCGCCATGTGAGTAGAAGCGGTCGTCTTCGGTAGCAATGACAGCATTCCGCATCACCAGAGGCATATCAGCCAATGGGATCACCTTGCGACGCTCCTCTCCAAACTCACCAATGAGAACCTTGTCAGCGGTATATACGCGTAGTGGGGTTTTGGGGTTGTAATCCACTAGGGCAGAAATCTTGGGCAAATTTGGCTTGGCAATCAAAAAAGCATACCCCAGCAACAGCACGAACATCAGCCCGACTGCCATCCCCATCACGAATAAAGCCTTAATTAAGGGGCTGCCTGATTTAGCAAATGCAGGGGGATTTGCTCGAAAATCACGTGGACGCCGATTGGGCTGAGGATTGGACCGCTGATTCTGCGGTGGCCGGTCTTTTGGGGGGAGAGCCATAAGGACAAATTATAGGCGTCGCCATCTCAGCTAACCATGTTTTCTGACGTCAATCTCAGCTTAGGCCGATGGTTTTTTCTGGCTACCTGCCCAAGAATATGGCATGCCTACACGCCATATTTCTTCCCAATCTTTTGATGACATTTTGAGTGAGCTTGGAGACGATCCAGCCATCCCGGATCCTCAAGCCATTCGCAAACCCCATGCCCCTCAAATTGATCCTCAAGTCAGCCGGCCCACATCATTTCCGCACGCCAAAAAACCACTTTTTCAGGATAGGCTCCCACCCCATTCAGGCGTCGTTCTGCTTTTATTAGGGGGTCTTTTGCTTTGTGTTTCAGGCGCATTTCTGACCTATTGGTGGCTGAGCCCAATATCAAGTCCAGAAGAAAATCCGGTCCTTTTAAAGCTTGAGAAGGACTTAAAAAACTTGGCTGTAGAGATTGAAGGTATCCGGAAGGATCAGGAAAATGAAATTGATGATCTCTATTTGGCAATAGATGAAATAGAAGTGAGTGTTCACTCATTAAATAAATCAAAGGGCTCAGCCTCAGCTCTACCTAAGGCAAAAATCGCCTCAGATGAACTGCTGCTTCAATCCTGGCGCTTTCTGGGCAGCGCTGAAATCGGCGGCACTCACCAAGCCCTTTTCAATAATGGCAAAACCAATCTTTTCATCAACAAGGGTGATTTCATTTTGGGATCTTGGCGCCTCCAGGATATTAAAAAAGATGAGGCCTTGCTAATGAACTCTGAAGGCAAATTATTGACCCTGAAAGCTAAAACCAGTCGATGAAAAAGACGCTTATAAAGGGGTTGATTTGCCTTAGTTTTCTATGGCTTTGGAATAAGCCCATCTGGGGGAATACCTATCAAGAGAGTTTTTCTCAAACCTTGATTAGTTTGGATTTTCCTCAGATCGAGCTGCGGGATTTATTACAGACCTTGGCGCGCATCGGGAACACCAACTTTTTACTGAGTGAATCCATTCAGGGGGATATTTCGATTGACCTGAAAAATACCCCTTGGCACACTGCCCTGCATTCAATACTCGCTAGCAGGGGTCTACGGCTTTTGCGGCATGGCGATATTTACTGGATTGGGCCTCATTCTGAAATTCAGGCATTTCAGAAATATCGCCGAGAAGATGCTGCCCTTCCTTTTGGGGGCGATCATGTCAATAGCCCAAGGCAAATATTGATTGAGGCTCGTATCGTGGAGGCAGACCAGCGATTTGCCAGGGAACTGGGCATGAAGCTAGCCTACCAGGCGAAAAATATCTCGCCTCAGGATATAAAAACTTTTTCGGGAAATATCGATTTATCTGGTGCAGGATTGAATGGCTTTAACCCGGCCTCGCTTGCTGCAACCCTAATTTCTCCTGATGCTAGCCGGCTATTGCAACTGGAACTCTCCGCATTAGAGTCAGATGGGCAGGGGAAAATTCTCTCCAATCCGCGAATCATGACTGGCGATCAGGTGAAAGCAACCATTGAGCAGGGTACTGAATTACCCTATCAAGTGAGCAGTCAGAGTGGGAGCAAGTTGCAATTTAGAAAGGCGAATCTCCGCTTGGAGGTGATGCCTAAGATTCATCCCGACGGAAAGATTTCTATGCTCGTAGGGATCAATAAAGACACTGTAGGCATGAAAACCGAGCAGGGTTATGCGATCGACACCAAAAACCTCAGTTCTGAGGTTACGGTTGAAAATGGCGGTACAGCCATTATTGGCGGCATCTTTCAAACTACCGAACGTGAGGATGAGGTCAAAATTCCTCTATTGGGGGATATCCCCTTACTTGGTCATTTATTTCGCCATAAGTCGAAGCTGCAAGACAAAACTGAGCTCTTGGTCTTTCTAACTCCTACCGTCTTAGATAAACCCTAATAAAATCAGAGAGTGAACTCTTCAAGCAATAACATCTTTCTGATTGGTCTTATGGGTGCCGGTAAGTCAACCGTCGGAAAACTGTTAGCTAAAAAATTGGGTAGGCAATTTATCGACGTCGACCATGTTATTGAAGAACGTTGTGGTGTCAAGATTCCCCTCATTTTTGAAATGGAAGGTGAAGCTGGATTTCGCAAACGTGAAGCGCAAGCACTAGATCATGCAAGCTTGGGCACCGGGATTGTTTTGGCGACTGGTGGTGGCGCAGTTCTGCTTCCTGAAAATCGCCAACTTTTACGCGAACGGGGGACGGTGGTCTACCTACATGCAAACCCCGTTGAACTCTGGCATCGCACTAAAGGGAGTGATGCCCGCCCTTTACTGAAAAATGGTGATCCTCGCAAGATTCTGGAAGAGCTCTACACCTTTCGGGATCCGCTCTATCGTGAAATCGCCGATCATATTATTGAAACTGGCAAACCTAGCGTGAATCAATTGGTTCATACTTTAATGATGCAACTTGAACTCTCCTAATGAAAACACTGACTGTTGATCTCGATCAAAGAAGCTATCCAATTTATATTGGTTCTGACTTAATTGATCGCCCAGAACTATTTGAAGCTTGCTCAAAAGCCAGCTCTATTTATATCGTTACCAATACCACGGTGGCGCCACTCTATGCAGAGCGTCTTAGCAAAACGCTAGCAACTTTTGGAAAGTCAGTCAAAACCATTACGCTCCCTGATGGAGAGTCTTTTAAGGACTGGAAAAATCTTCAAACCATTTTTGATGAACTTCTCAAGCATGGTGCAGATCGACAGACTGTTCTTGTTGCACTAGGTGGCGGAGTCATTGGCGATATGACTGGATTTGCTGCAGCGAGTTTTATGCGGGGCATCCGCTTTATTCAAGTACCGACTACGCTGCTGTCTCAAGTAGATTCTTCGGTTGGCGGAAAAACTGGCATTAATCATCCGCTGGGCAAAAATATGATTGGAGCCTTTCATCAGCCCGTGGCGGTAGTCGCTGATCTAAATACTTTAAAAACTTTACCCCCTCGTGAACTCTCAGCAGGCCTCGCTGAAGTGATCAAGCATGGGGCTATTGCCGATGCTAGCTTCCTAGACTGGATTGAAGCCAATACAAACGCGCTACTAGCCTGTGATATCGAAGCAATGTCGCATGCCGTTTTGCGCTCCTGTGAAATTAAATCAGCCGTCGTGTCTGCGGATGAGAGAGAAGGTGGGGTTCGCGCTACGCTCAATTTTGGCCATACCTTTGGTCATGCAATTGAAGCCGGCATGGGCTATGGAGAATGGCTACATGGTGAAGCCGTTGCCTGTGGCATGGTGATGGGCGCCAAACTTTCCTGCCTTCTACAAAAAATTACCCAAGCTGATGTCGATCGCTTGACCCGTATTATTCATGCAATGCATCTTCCAATCACAGCTCCAAAGTTTGGCGCTGAGCGTTATATCGAGTTAATGCAGGTAGATAAAAAAGCAGAAGGCGGACAAATTCGTTACGTACTGCTAGAGCAAATTGGTAAAGCATATATGTCGACTGCCCCTCATGAGGCAGTCCTTGAAACTTTGCTAGCGACTGGTGCCGCCTAATCTAGGCTTGTAAAGTAATCCTCACCGGAATGCCAGCCTGAGTACTAGCAAATTCAGATAAATCACCCATCAGCTCTCGACCTGTTTTAGTGTCAAGCCATAAGGGCTTACTGAGTGTTCCTGACCAGCGATAGTGATAACCGCCCGACTTTGCAGCAACCCAAATTTCATGCAACGGGGGTTGAGTATTAACAACAATGACGCTGCGATCCCGAAAGCGGATATTGATGACATTGCCACCTTGGCGCTCAATATCTAAATCTAGATCGAGTTCTTCATCGGCAGCTTCCAAAGCAAGTTCGATCGATTGCAAAACTTGTCCTCCGAGCAGGTGAAACTGTTTGTCATCAATCTTTTCTACATTAGGCTGATTTGGCGTCATCGTGGAGTCCTGCATGCTATATTCAATCATTCGTTTTAGAGATATTCATGATAGCGATTCTTATCAGAACCTTACTGATTACCCTCCTAATGTCCCTAGTGGGATGCGGGGTTAGGGGACCACTTTATTTGCCAAATGTGCCACCAGCACCAATACCGCCGAGTGCGCCTGAGCCTCAAGGAATTCTGTATCCTCCTCCTGCCACAAGCAACCCCAACCCTCCCCCTGCGCCACAATGACTAAAGCAATCCCACTGCCCCACTTGAATGGATTTACAGAGCGAAACGGTGCTTGGTTTGCCGAGGAAATTCCATTGGCGGATCTGGCAAAAGAGTTCGGCACCCCACTCTATGTCTACAGCAAAAAAGCACTGACTGAAGCCTATCAAGCCTATGACCGCGCCTGTATTGATGCAAAGGGTGAGCGGCGCGCTCGGATTCATTACGCCATGAAAGCCAACAGCAACTTAGCAGTAATTGATTGCTTTAAAAATCTCGGCGCTGGTTTTGATTTAGTCAGCGGGGGTGAACTGGCTCGCGCTCTTGCGATTGGTGCGGAACCTACCAGTCTAGTATTTGCAGGCGTCGGCAAGTCTGCCGCAGAAATTGCTCAGGCCCTTAAAGTCGGCGTGAAGTGCATTAACGTGGAATCTATTGCAGAACTCCACAAAATTAATCGTGTTGCAAAAGAACTTCATTGCCGCGCCCCGATTTCATTGCGCGTCAATCCAGATGTCGATGCACAAACCCATCCTTATATCTCTACTGGACTTAAGGGAAATAAATTTGGCATTGCCTATTACGAAGTTTTAAAAACCTATCGTGAGGCAGTTCAGCTTTCCCAAATTGATATTGTCGGAATTGATTGCCATATCGGCTCCCAAATTACGACGACCGCTCCATACTTAGATGCTCTCGATAAAGTGCTAGATCTCGTTGAGCAACTCAAAAAGGAAGGCATCATCATTCATCATCTGGATTTAGGTGGTGGCCTCGGAATTGCTTACAGCTCAGAAACGCCACCGGATATTACTGAGTTCACCGATGCCTTATTGAACCGTGTTGCCCAGCGGGGCTTTGGCCACCTCGACATCATCCTAGAGCCTGGTCGATCCCTAGTAGGTAACGCCGGAGTTCTGCTCACGCAAGTGGAGTACCTCAAGCCTGGAACAGAGAAAAACTTCTGCATTGTCGATGCAGCAATGACCGAGTTGTTGCGCCCCGCCCTATATGAAGCGCATCATGGCATTGTGCCAATTGAGACAAAGTCAGCCAAGACAGTTGTCTACGATGTTGTTGGGCCTGTTTGTGAATCTGGTGACTGGCTTGGTAGAGATCGTGCGCTAGCTGTTGAGGAAGGTGATGTATTAGCGATTCTTTCTGCGGGCGCATATGGCTTTGTCATGGCCTCAAACTACAACACACGTCCCATGCCTGCTGAAATCTTAGTGGATGGAAAAAATGTGCATCTGGTTAGAGAACGTCAAAAAGTTCAAGACCTTTTTGCAAATGAACAAGTTGCGCCAAAATAATTCAGGAACTTCTGGACAATAAAAAACCCCGCAACTTCTGCGGGGTTTATTTTTTATGGTCGCCGTAAATTAATGTAAGCCAGCGATGTAATCTGCAACTGCTTTCATTTCTTTTTCAGAGAGCTTGCCAGCAATGGTGTTCATCATCGGTCCATTTAAACGAATTCCATCATGGAAAGCGGTTAACTGAGCGCTGGTGTAATCAGCCCACTGACCGGATAACAATGGATATTGAGCTGGAATTCCAGCGCCATTGGGGCTATGACAAGCCGCACAGGCTGGGACACCCTTGGATGCAATGCCACCACGGTAGATGCTCTGACCAAGCTCAATGGTGTCTTTGTTTTGAGCAACACCCTGGGAAGGCGTCTGCTTAGCGAGATAGGCGCCAATATTAGCCATATCTTGATCCGTTAAAGGCATTGCCATGCCCATCATGATCGCGTTGGCGCGAGTACCTTCTTTGAAGTTATGTAGCTGTTTAGCAATATAAGCAGCATGCTGACCAGCTAATTTAGGCCAAGTCCCAACAGCACTTTGACCTTTTGGGCCATGGCAAGTAATACAGGCCACTACGCCACGAGTGGCATCACCACCGTTATAAAGGGCCTCGCCAGCAGCTGGATCAACGACTGGTTTGCTTGGTGCAGCTTGGGCGGCAGGCGCAGGTTCTTCAGCTTTAGCACCAATCGAAAGGCTCAAGCCTAGAATGAGGGAAATAGCTAAAAACCCAGTTAATTTGGAGATTTGAGAGCTTTGACGCATTATGTTTACCTTGGCAAAAATTCCTAAAAGTGTTTGGGCCCTACATTTACAACTTTTTACCCAACACCATGAGATATTTCATGATTTTGCGTGATTTTACAATAGCTTCTCGACATGTCTAAACTCTTTCAAGCCCGATTCTCGACCACAGTCAATGACACCCATTGCCTACCCAGCACGCCCTTGCGTGAAGTAGCCTTTGCTGGTCGGTCAAATGCGGGTAAATCCAGCGCAATTAATGTTCTTTGTAACCAAAAACGGCTCGCTTTTGCCAGTAAAACCCCCGGTAGAACCCAGCATATCAATTATTTTGGCTTATTTGCCAAAGATGATCTTTTGGCCTATTTGGTGGACCTGCCAGGATATGGCTTTGCTGCCGTAAATCATGAAACCAAATATCACTGGAATACGCTTTTGAGCGACTACCTCCAGGAAAGAGAGCAATTGGTAGGGATGGTTTTAATTGTGGATGCTCGGCGAGGAATTACTGAGCTTGATGAGCAGATGATTCAATGGTTTGTTCCTACCGGAAAACCGATTCATATTCTGCTTAGCAAATGCGACAAGCTCAATAACAGCGAATGCAAACATACTTTAGAGGCCGTTAGAAAACAATTGCAGCAATACGACCCAAAACTCCCCGAGGGTACGGGAGAATCCGAGCAACTTACGGCACAATTATTTTCCAGCACCAAACGGATTGGGCTTGAAGAGGCCGATAATCTGATTATTCAATGGCTATTTGAAGCAAAAACTCATGAAGATGAAACTACCAACTAATCCTTTGCTGCATTTTCCAGCGCATCGTCCCCGCCGTATGAGACGCAATGATTGGTCTCGCCGCTTGATGCAAGAAAATAATCTCAGTGCGGATAATTTAATCTACCCGGTTTTTTTACTAGATGGTAAAAATCAATCGGAGGCAGTCGCTTCAATGCCAGGAGTCAATCGACTATCACTTGATTTGCTTCTACCCATTGCGCAAGAGTGTGTTGATCTCGGCATTCCGGTATTAGCACTCTTTCCAGTAATTGATGCGTCTCTCAAAACCCCCGATGGTAAAGAGGCAACGAACCCCAATGGTTTGATTCCAAGAGCAGTAAGGGAGCTAAAAAAACAATTTCCTAATTTAGGAATCATGACTGATGTCGCCTTGGATCCCTATACCAGTCATGGCCAAGACGGTGTATTAGATTCTGACGCTTACATTCTCAATGATGAGACCACGGCAATCTTGGTGCAACAAGCGCTAACACAAGCTGAGGCGGGGGTCGATATTGTTGCGCCATCCGACATGATGGATGGACGCATTGGCAAAATTCGTGAAGCGCTTGAACAAAAAGGTTTAAGTCATACTTTGATCATGGCTTACTCTGCAAAGTATGCTTCCGCCTTCTATGGACCATTTCGTGATGCAGTTGGCTCAGCAAAAAATTTAGGTAAGGCCGATAAAAAAACTTACCAGATGGATCCTAGCAATAGTGATGAAGCTCTGCGAGAAATCGCTCTCGACATCAATGAGGGCGCTGATATGGTGATGGTTAAGCCTGGTATGCCCTACTTAGATATTGTGCGTCGAGTAAAAGATGTTTTTGAATATCCCACTTACGCTTATCAAGTGAGCGGTGAATACGCCATGCTCAAAGCTGCCGCACAAAATGGATGGCTTGATCATGATGCAGTCATGATTGAATCACTCATGGCGTTCAGGCGTGCTGGCGCAGATGGTGTTTTGACCTACTTTGCCCTAGAGGCTGCGCGCTATCTTAAAGCCAAAGCATAATTAATTTTTAACTGCAATCTCTGCAAGCGCCTTAGCAAAAGGCTCTGGGGACATATAGCCAACGATTCTGTTTTGCTTGAGCTCACTTGCTTCTGCGTTAAAAAATAAAATGGCAGGTGGGCCAAATAGGCCAAAACGCTTGAGTAGTTCTTTATTCTCGGGAGTATTGCTGGTCACATCTGCCTGCAGCAAGACAAAATTATGCATTTCTTTACCGACTTCAGGATTACTAAAGGTATTGAGCTCCATCTCCTTACAGCTGATACACCAGTCCGCATAAAAATCCAATAGTACGGGGCGCTTAGCTTGTTTTGCTAAAGCCAGCTGCTGGTCTAATTCTGATACGGAATCAATCATTCTGAAATGAAGCTCGCCAAGCTGTCGAGTCACTTGCCCATTTTGTTTGGCACTAGAGTCAAGGAATAAGGGGCTTGCAACCCAAATTGCCGTGAATACCAACAACACACCTAAGGCACGCTGTAGCCACACCATCCAAATGCCAGTAGATGGAATCAAAATCCGCGCTTCTATGGCAATGAAAAATAATGGCAATCCCATGCCCAGCGCCATTACAAACAACAGCCCAGCCCCTAGAGTCATCGATCCTGTCTGCGCGATAAAACCAAGCACTCCAGCTAAGGGTGCAGTGATACAGGGGCTAGCAACCAAAGTTGAAATTCCGCCCAGGGCGAATGAGCCCACAATACTGCCGCCCTTCTGTTTACCAGCAATTCGATCGATTAACTGATGCCAAGAATGCGGTAGTCGCAGTTCATAAAAACCAAATAGGCTTCCCGATAAACCCAATAGAAGACATGCAAATAAAATCAGTGCCAGCGGGCTTTGAAGAGCCCTTTGAGCGCTACCGCCCAGAGCTGCCATAGCAACACCCGCTAGGGAATAGAGCAAGGCCATGCCCAATATATAGGCAAGCGCCAGAACACTTGCGCGCGATTTAGAAACCACCCTTCCTGCTTGTCGCCCAAAAATGACACTCGACATAATTGGCAACATGGGCAATACGCACGGCGTAAAAGCCAAAGTTAAGCCAAGCAGAAAGAATGCCAAGAAGAGATAGCCAACTGAAGTCTGCTCTAAAAAGTCACTAATAGCATGAACGTCTTCTCTGTCATTCCAAAGATCAATCAAGTTGGTCGATTTTTTTATCTCTTCCGGACGAGCGCCATTGTCTAATAGAGGCCCCACTCTGACTCCAGGCGCAGTCAGCAAGAAATGCATCGTCATCGGCGGATAACAAATACCTGCTTCTGCACAACCCTGAAGCTCGACCTCAAGATAGATAGGCTGGTTTTTAGCGTTAGCAATCGGAATAAGGACTTCAAAAGCTTGCTTATAAATCTGTAATTTTTTCTGAAAAGTAGGATCAAACTTTTCAATACCAACAGGTAGATTGGGGGTGACTACTGAAAGTTTTTTCTGATCCCTTCCCGCCTGAAAGCGTAGGGACTCTTTGTAAAGGTAATATCCTTTAACTGGCGCGAACTGAACCTTGATTTGATTGCTATTCACTGGCCATGAAGCCTCAACTAAAAATGCTTGCTCGGGTGGTAAAAAATCGGGGCCAGCTTGGGCTTGATTCAAAAACAAGCCTAAGATAAAAATACTACTCAGCAAGGATTTCAAATATTTAGTCATTTACTCTCAAGCTCAGCTTCAATCCATTTTCCATATTGCTGCTCATACTCTATTGGTGTAAATGCCATTATTTCAGGTAAGTCATAGGGATGATTATTATGGATAAAGGTGCGAATCTCCTCCCAATTTGCTGCGGTTGTTTTAGCCGATAACAACACTTCATTCTCTTCGCAAATTTTGCCATCCCAGCGATATATTGAATAAAGCCCCTGCTGGATCTGAACACAGGCTGCTAGGCGATTCTCGACTAACTGTCGAGCGATAGTCTGCGCTTGTTCAAGCGTTTGAAAGCTTGTTGTCACAACGAGCAGTGAAATATTTGGAGTCATATCCTTGGCACTGATAACAAAATGAAAAAAGCCAGACCGGAGCCTGGCTTTTCAAAATACCCGAAGGACTTAAGCCTCTTCGGCTACAACAGTTTCTTCAACTTCAGGTCGATCAACCAACTCAACCAAAGCCATTGGCGCATTGTCGCCAACGCGGAAGCCAAACTTCAGAATACGAAGGTAGCCACCTGGACGAGTTGCATAACGTGGTCCAAGTTCAGTAAAGAGCTTGGCAACGATATCGCGATCGCGGGTACGATTAAATGCCAAACGACGGTTTGCCAAATTATCTTTTTTACCCAAAGTAATTAAAGGCTCAACAACCATGCGCAATTCTTTTGCTTTTGGCAGAGTCGTTTTAATGACTTCATGCTCCAAAAGTGAGTTGGACATATTGCGTAGCATCGCTAAGCGGTGCGACGAAGTTCTGTTGAGTTTGCGTAAGCCGTTTCCGTGACGCATGATACTTCCTTTCTAATTATTTCTCGAGACTGGCTGGTGGCCAGGTTTCGATCTTCATGCCCAGACTTAAACCACGAGCCGCTAAAACATCTTTGATTTCATTCAAAGATTTACGACCTAAGTTAGGAGTCTTCAACAATTCATTTTCAGTACGCTGAATCAAATCACCGATGTAGTAAATATTCTCGGCCTTCAAGCAGTTTGCAGAGCGCACTGTGAGTTCGAGGTCATCTACTGGGCGCATCAACATTGGATCAACCATCGATGAGCGGCTTGGTGCGAGATCGCCAGAAACTTCACTGCTTTCAAGGGCAGCAAATACGACTAATTGATCAACCAAAATACTTGCAGCTTGACGAATTGCCTCTTCAGGAGACAAAACACCATTTGTCTCAATAGTCATTACCAAGCGATCTAAGTCAGTACGTTGCTCAACACGAGCAGACTCTACTGCATAGCTCACACGGCTTACTGGACTGAAAGAGGCATCTAGTACGATACGGCCGATAATCTTAGTGGCCTCATCGTGATACTGACGCATATTGCCAGGAACATAACCGCGGCCTTTTTCAACCTTGATCTGCATATCCAACTTACCACCAGCGGATAAGTGAGCAATTACGTGATCAGGATTAATGATTTCTACATCATGTGGCAAGTCGATATCTTTTGCAGTAACAACGCCTGGGCCTTCTTTACGCAAATTAATAGTGACTTCATCACGGGACTGTAATTTGAAAACGATGCCCTTCAAGTTCAATAAAAGATTAACGACATCTTCTTGAACACCGTCCAAGGTGGAATACTCATGAACAACACCAGCGATTGCAACTTCAGTTGGAGCATAACCAACCATAGAAGACAACAATACACGACGCAATGCATTACCTAGAGTGTGGCCATAGCCGCGCTCAAATGGCTCCATAACAACCTTTGCTTGGTTGGCAGAAAGCGCTTCAACAGAAATAATTTTTGGTTTGAGCAAATTTGTTTGCATATTTTTTCCTTGAGAGTGCCTAATTAACGTGAATACAATTCGACGATCAAACTTTCATTAATATCACCGCTAATTTCTTCGCGGTCTGGCACTTGCTTAAACGTCCCCTCCAGCTTTGCCGCATCAACCGATACCCAGCTGATTGCAGTCGTTTGCTGAACCAAATTCAATGACTCGGTAATACGTGTCTGCTTTTTCGCTTTTTCACGAATTGCAACAACATCACCTGGCTTAACCTGAATAGACGGAATATTCACTGGGCTACCATTGAGCAAAACTGCGCAATGGGACACCAATTGACGTGCTTCAGCACGTGTTGAGCCAAAGCCCATGCGATAAACCACGTTATCAAGACGTGACTCTAATAACTGAAGCAATGTCGCACCAGTATTGCCTTTACGACGCTCAGCTTCAGCGAAATAACGACGGAACTGACGCTCTAAAACTCCGTAGATACGCTTAACCTTTTGCTTTTCACGCAATTGATTACCGTAGTCTGATGTTCTTGAACCAGAGGTACGGCCATGTTGACCAGGCTTGCTGTCTAGCTTGCACTTGTCTGACAAAGCGCGACGTGCGCTCTTTAAAAATAAGTCGGTACCTTCCCGACGTGCTAATTTGGCCTTAGGCCCTAAATAACGTGCCACGATGCTTTCCTTTCTTTGCCGCAGTCTTACGACCGGCGGTGAGTTCACCCTTTAATTCAGATGAACGGTGGGCTTGATTAAAAAATAAATAAAACTGGACTACCTAAAACAAATTAAATACGGCGGCGCTTTGGAGGGCGGCAACCATTGTGTGGAACTGGTGTTACGTCTTGAATCTCAGTAATCTTGATACCGAGTGAATTCAATGCGCGAACAGCAGATTCACGACCTGGGCCTGGACCCTTGATCTGCACTTCTAGATTCTTAATGCCACACTCGACTGCAGCTTTACCAGCCACTTCAGCTGCTACCTGAGCAGCAAATGGGGTGGATTTACGTGAGCCTTTAAAGCCTTGGCCGCCAGAAGTTGCCCATGAAAGCGCATTACCTTGACGATCAGTGATCGTAATAATGGTGTTATTAAAGGATGCGTGAACGTGTGCAATACCATCAGCAACGTTTTTCTTAACCTTCTTGCGGACACGCTGTGATGCAGCAGATGCGGATTGTTGTTTAGCCATTTCGATAAACTTTCTTGATTATTTCTTCAGTGCAATACCAGACTTACGTGGGCCCTTGCGGGTACGCGCATTTGTCTTAGTACGTTGTCCACGAACAGGCAAGCCTTTACGATGGCGAACGCCACGATAGCAGCCCAAATCCATCAAACGCTTGATGCTCATCGTTACTTCACGACGTAGGTCACCCTCAGTGATGAACTTACCTACCTCATCGCGCAACTTTTCCAAGTCGCCGTCGGTGAGATCTTTAACTTTTTTATCAATAGCCACGCCAGTAGTTTGGCAAATCTTGCGCGCACGGGTCATACCGATGCCGAAAATTGCTGTCAAACCGATGACAGTGTGTTGATGATTTGGGATGTTTACCCCAGCGATACGTGCCATGAGATTTCCTCTTAATTAACCAGATCAGCCTTGACGCTGCTTATGACGTGCATCTGAAGAGCAGATCACACGCACAACACGCTTGCGCTTAATGATCTTGCAATTTCTGCAAATACACTTAACGGATGCTAAAACTTTCATAACTCACCTCTTAAAAATAGGTACTACTTAATCTTTACTTCGCCCGGAAAATAATTCTGGCCCTAGTCAGGTCGTATGGAGTCATCTCCACCGTCACCTTATCTCCCGGCAAAATTCGGATGTAATGCATCCGCATTTTTCCGGAAATGTGGCCTAAAACTACATGTCCGTTTTCTAGCTTTACGCGAAACATCGCGTTCGGCAAATTCTCAACAATCTCACCCGCCATCTGAATTACATCGTCTTTAGACATTCAGTTAGGCGCCCATCTTAAAGTTAGCTTTTTTCATTAAAGATCCATACTGCTGCTGCATGATGAATGACTGCACTTGAGCCATAAAGTCCATAGCAACAACGACAATAATCAACAATGAAGTACCACCAAAATAGAATGGCACGTTGTACTTCAACACCAAGAATTCTGGCAACAAGCAAACCAAAACCATATAAATTGCACCGCCCAAGGTTAAGCGCACCAAGATCTTATCGATGTAACGACCAGTCTGATCGCCAGGTCGAATGCCGGGAACAAATGCGCCACTCTTCTTCAAGTTATCTGCAGTCTCGCGGCTATTAAATACCAAAGCTGTATAGAAGAAGCAGAAGAAAATGATCGCAGCAGCATACAAAATTGTGTACACAGGCTGGCCTGGGGCAAGGGTTGCAGCTAAATCTTTAATGATGCGGCTGAAGACATTCTTTGGCTCGCCTGAAGTAAACCAGCCTGCAATGGTCGCAGGGAACAAAATAATCGATGAAGCAAAAATTGGAGGGATGACGCCTGCCATATTTAACTTCAATGGGAAATAAGAAGATTGGCCGCCGTAGATCTTGTTGCCAACTTGACGCTTGGCATAGTTCACCAAAATACGACGCTGACCACGCTCTACGAATACAACGAAATAGGTCACCGCTGCGACGATCACAACGATCATCAAAGCAGAAAGAATATTCATTGAGCCGGTGCGAACTAACTCGAGCAAGCTTGCGAGCGCATTTGGCAAGCCAGAAACAATACCACCAAAAATAATGATAGAAATACCATTGCCTAATCCGCGTTCAGTAATCTGCTCACCTAGCCACATTAAGAAAATCGTTCCAGTAGTTAAAGTCACTACAGTATTGAATTCAAACATCATGCCGGGATTAATCACCAAACCTGGCTGAGCCTGGAGCGCAACCGAAATTCCCATCGCTTGGAATATAGCTAAAAATACAGTCCCATAGCGGGTGTACTGGGTAATCTTTCTTTGTCCAGCTTGGCCTTCTTTTTTCAAAGACTCTAAAGATGGAACAACGATTGTCATTAACTGCATGATGATCGATGCAGAAATGTAGGGCATGATTCCCAGAGCAAAAACTGTGAAGCGAGATAGAGCCCCGCCTGAGAACAAGTTAAACATTCCCAAGATGCCATCTTTTTGGCCAGCAAATAATTGGCCTAGCTGATCAGGGTCAATGCCTGGTACAGGAATATGAGCACCCAAACGATAGACGACCAAAGCCAAAATCAGGAATACCAAGCGACGACGTAGGTCGCCAAACTTGCCTCCGGATTGTGCAGTGTCAGTGCTATTGTTAGATGAGATCGCCATATTCAACTAGATACCGATTAAGCCTGCTCTACCAACTTGCCACCAGCTGCTTCGATAGCTGCTTTAGCGCCAGCAGTTGCAGTAATGCCTTTGAGAGTCACTGCAATTTTCAATTCGCCTGTCTTAATTACCTTAACTGCATTGATCTGCTCACCAGCAAAACCATGTTGCTTGAGAACCAAGAGGTCTACCTCAGGCAAATTGATACTTGCTAAGTCATTCAAAGTAATTTGACCAACGTGACGACGTGTCAAGGATACGAATCCACGCTTTGGCAAACGACGATACATTGGCATTTGACCGCCTTCGAAGCCCACCTTGTGGAAACCGCCTGAACGCGATTTTTGACCTTTATGGCCACGACCAGCGGTTTTACCAAGACCTGAACCGATGCCGCGTCCTACGCGACGACGATTTTTCTTGGAGCCAGCTGCGGGTTTGAGTGTATTGAGTTCCATATTCTTTGCCTATTTACTTGCTGATCAGTTACCGAGAACTTTGACCAGGTAAGAAACTTTATTAATCATTCCGCGAACAGCAGGCGTATCTTCCAATTCAGAAACTGAATTGATACGTCCGAGGCCTAAACCACGAACGGTTGCACGATGGCTTTCGCGTGTACCGATCAAGCTGCGCACTAATTGCAGTTTGACTTTAGAGTTTGATGTTGTCATTTGGAGTTCCTAATCTTTGAGTCTTAGCTCAGAATGTCTTCTACTGACTTGCCGCGCTTAGCAGCGATTTCAGCAGGAGTGCTCATCTTGCTTAAACCGTCAATCGTTGCACGAACCATGTTGTAAGGGTTGGTTGAGCCGAGTGACTTAGCAACCACGTTGGTTACGCCCATTACATCAAAAATCGCGCGCATTGGACCGCCAGCAATAACGCCAGTACCGTCTTTTGCAGGAGAAATCAAAACACGTGAAGCGCCATGCTGACCAATCACTGAGTGCTGTAAGGTGCCCTTACGCAATGGAACCTTGATCATTTTGCGACGTGCTTCATCCATCGCTTTTTGAACAGCCACTGGAACTTCTTTTGACTTGCCTTTACCCATGCCGATGCGGCCATCGCCATCGCCAACTACCGTGAGCGCAGCGAAGCCAAGAATACGACCACCCTTAACCACTTTAGTTACACGATTAACAGCGATCATCTTCTCGCGAAGACCATCATCACGCTCTTCGTTTTGCATTTTGGTTTGCATTTTTGCCATGTTTTTTCCTAAACCAATCTATTAGAACTTCAGGCCGGCTTCACGCGCAGCTTCAGCTAAGGCCTTAATACGGCCGTGATAACGGTGACCAGAACGATCAAATGCAACATCTACAACACCCGCCTTAACAGCACGTTCAGCAATTAATTTGCCGATTTGCTGAGCAGCGGCTGCGTTGCCACCATTCTTAATTGCTAGGCGCAGCTCTTTTTCCATCGTTGAAGCAGCAGCAAGTACTTTAGTTCCACATGGGCTGTAAACCTGTGCAGAAATATGCGTATTGCTACGAATAACTGTTAAGCGATTGGCCAATGCTTCGGCAATGCGAATACGAGTCTGCCGAGCACGTCTTTGTCTGGATTCGTCTTTATTCATTTTCTAATCTCGCTTACTTCTTCTTGGTTTCTTTGAGATGCACAACTTCATCAACATAACGAACACCCTTACCTTTGTAAGGCTCTGGCGAACGATATGCACGAACTTCAGCTGCGACCTGGCCAACTTGTTGCTTGCTGGCGCCTTTAATAATGATTTCGGTTTGGGATGGGGTCTCGGCCTTTACACCTTTTGGCAGGTTGTAAATGATGTCGTGTGAGAAACCCAACTGCAACTTCAATGTTTCACCTTGAGCAGCAGCACGGTAACCAACGCCTACTAAGCTGAGCTTGCGCTCAAAGCCAGAAGTAACGCCAACAACCATGTTGTTAACCAAAGCACGGGCTGTACCTGACTGTGCACCAGCTTCTGGTGTGTCATTATTTAAAACAACTGTCAATACGCCGTCTTCTTGTTTCAAACCAACTGAAGGATGCAAGTTATGAGTCAAAGTGCCTAATGGGCCTTTAACAGTAATGTTTGCACCATTGATGCTGATTTCAGCGCCCTTAGGAACTGTAATTGGTGATTTACCTACGCGGGACATATTTCGCTCCTTAAGCTACGTAGCAAATAACTTCGCCGCCCACGCCAGTTGCACGTGCTTTGCGGTCAGTCATTACGCCTTGAGGGGTTGAAATAATTGCAATGCCCAAACCATTCATTACTTCTGGAATGTCGTGACGGCCCTTGTAGATGCGAAGACTTGGTGTAGAAACACGGTCAATACGCTCAATAACAGGACGGCCTGCGTAGTATTTGAGGTCAATGTGAAGTACTGGCTTAGCTGCCTCACCTTTGATTTCAAAACTATCGATATAGCCTTCATCCTGCAAAACCTTTGCAATGGCTACTTTAACTTTTGACGACGGCATCAAGACAACGGGCTTCTGCACTGCTTGCGCATTGCGGATCCGGGTCAACATGTCGGCGATTGGATCGCTAATACTCATGAGTTCTCCTAAATTCTTTCGCCGCTTACCAGCTGGCCTTGGTTAAACCAGGGATCTCGCCACGGAAGGCGATTTCACGAATCTTGCTACGGGCCAAACCAAACTTACGGAATGTGCCACGTGGACGACCGGTTAATGAACAACGATTTCTTTGACGAATCGGGCTAGCGTTGCGTGGAAGAGCTTGCAACTTCAAGCGAGCCTCATAGCGCTCTTCATCACTTCTTGACTGATCAGCAATGATTGCTTTGAGCTCAGCACGCTTTGCAGCGTACTTCTCTACAGTTTTGGCGCGCTTATTTTCGCGCTCAATTAGGGATAGTTTTGCCACGTTAGCCTCTTAATTGCGGAAAGGGAATTTGAACGCCGCCAACAAAGCTTTTGCTTCTTCGTCTGATTTAGCGGTTGTCGTAATACTGATATTGAGACCACGGAGTGCGTCAATTTTGTCGTACTCAATTTCAGGGAAAATAATTTGCTCTTTAACGCCGATGTTGTAGTTACCACGACCATCAAATGCTTTACCTGAGATACCGCGGAAGTCACGAACTCGTGGCAATGCAACAGTAACGAAGCGATCTAAAAACTCGTACATACGCTGACCGCGCAATGTCACCATCGCACCAATTGGGTAGCCTTGACGAATTTTGAAACCAGCAATCGCTTTTTTAGCCTTAGTTACCACTGGCTTTTGGCCTGCAACTTTAGTTAAGTCGCCAACTGCGTTCTCGATAACTTTTTTGTCGTTTACAGCTTCGCCCAAGCCCATATTGAGGGTTACCTTGGTGATGCGTGGAACTTCCATGATCGACTTGTAACCAAACTTGGTCATCAAATCAGCAACAACTTGCTTTTGATAATGCTCTTGAAAACGTGTGCTCATAATTTCTCCGTATCCCTTATGCGCTCAAGCTTGCGCCAGTAGTTTTCAGGAAACGCTGTTTCTTGCCATCAACTAATTTGATGCCAACGCGTGATGCTTTGCCATTACCGTCTACCAATGCCACATTCGAAATATGAATGGGCATAGTCTTATCAATCATTCCGCCGGTAACACCAGCAGCTGGATTAGGCTTAACCGCTTTTTTATAAATATTGACGCCCTCGACAACCAATTTGTTCTCGAGTACATCGGTAACTGTTCCTTGCTTGCCTTTATCGCGGCCAGTCAAAACAACTACGGAATCACCTTTACGAATCTTTTTCATATCAGCCTCTTAAATAACTTCGGGCGCGAGAGAAACGATCTTCATGAACTTCTCTGTACGCAGTTCGCGCGTAACAGGTCCAAAGATACGTGTACCAATCGGCTCTAACTTAGCGTTGAGCAATACAGCAGCATTTTCATCAAACTTAATCAATGAACCATCTGGACGACGAACACCCTTAGCGGTTCTCACCACTACAGCGTTATAAATGTCACCTTTTTTTACACGGCCACGTGGAGCAGCGGATTTCACGCTGACTTTGATGACATCACCGATACTGGCGTAACGACGCTTAGAGCCGCCCAATACCTTGATGCACAAAACTTCACTGGCGCCTGTGTTATCGGCAACCTGCAATCTACTTTCAGTTTGTATCATTTCTAATCCCCAACTTATTAGCCAAAGGGCAAACAGTCTTGGTTCCGTTATGGGTTCTAGCGAAAGCTAAGACCCGGAATTAATGAAAAACACTGCTTTTCTTAACGCATTACCGCGAAAAGCCTTCTATCATACTACGTAAATTAGGGTTTTGGCAATGAATTTCGCCAAAATCCCTAATAATTTCTCTTAAATACCCTTTGAGGACTCTACCAAACGGGTTACTACCCAAGATTTGGTACGTGAAATTGGCTTAGATTCGCTAATTTCAACGGTATCACCCATTTTGTATGTGCCAGCCTCGTCATGAGCATGGTATTTCTTGGATTGGCCAACATATTTACCAATGATGGGATGCTTGACCTGGCGCTCAACAAGAACGGTCACGGTTTTTTGCATTTTGTCACTAACGATACGGCCCACAAGGGTGCGGCGCAAGGGTTTAGATAATTCTGTCATATCCCTTTTTCCTTATTTCTGAGCAGTTTTTTGGGTAATAAAAGTCTTTACGCGAGCGATATCGCGTTTAGTCTTACCCAATTGACTGGTATTGGTGAGTTGCTGAGTTCCTTTTTGCATACGGAGCTTGAAGTTGGTCTTCAAAAGCTCAGTCAATTCTGCATTCAAGGAATTCAGATCTTTAGTAGCTAATTCTTTATTTTTCATAATATCTATCCCGCTCAACCA
>Ga0364921_10090_pt1 | contig 33669 bp, 33 predicted proteins | sample ExccelJu500001D3_2_FD_206956 | JGI IMG/M metagenome (GOLD analysis project Ga0364921, IMG submission 206956) | Enriched cells from Trout Bog Lake Hypolimnion, Wisconsin, USA - BchlTB.June20.5000.01.D3 | ecosystem: Environmental > Aquatic > Freshwater > Lake > Hypolimnion/Profundal zone | place...
GAAATTCGGCGACCCCGTCATTCTGGATCATAAAATCGGCACGCCCTCGACCCCGTCGGATTTTCTGGGCGACGCGTGGCCGACGCATTGGGCCAACTGGATTTTAGCGCCGTTAGCCGCGTGGGGAGCGCTGTTGATTTTCCACGGCGGCCGTTCCCGGCTGCCCTCAAAATGGTTCTGGCTGCTACCGCTCCTCTGGCTGGGCTGGCAAGCGATTTCCGCCACCCAATCCGTAGACGATGATTTGACCACCGCCACTCTATGGCAATACGGCGGTTGCGCCGGGTGTTTCTTTCTTGGGGCACTGATTTTCAGTCGCGACCAGCTTGCGCGCTGGCTCTTGGTGGGTTTGCTCGCCGCGTTTGCATTCTGCCTGGTGCGCGCGGTGAATCAGCGCCTGTTTGAATATCCCCAGAGCCTGCAGGCACTCATCGCCGGCGAGCATGATGGCTGGACCAACTTTCCCCCCGCCACTGTCGCGGAGATGAAACGCGAAAACATTATCGTTAATACCAATGGTGTGGATGTGGCGAATCCAGTCATTCTCGCCAAATTCGCCAAAGGCCGCGTTTCCGGCACCCTGGTTTATCCCAATGCGCTGGCCGAAATAATCCTGTTGCTCTGGCCCGTTTCGCTGGTGTTGGCTCTCAGCGCAACCCGGAAATTCAAACCGTTCATTCGCCTGGCCGTAATCGCATTGACGCTCTTCTTGGGTGCCGCTGCCTTTTTCTGGACCGGCTCAAAACTCGGCTGGCTCATCGCTGTCGCCCTGGCCGGATTGCTGCTGCTCCGGCTCGATTGGCCAAAACGGCTCAAGTTCGCGGCGACGGCGGCGGTTTTGATCTTGGGTCTGGGCCTATTCGCGGTGCGTTTTCATCATTACTTCGCCGCGGGGGCCACCAGCGCGGGAGCCAGATTCGATTATTGGCGCGCGGCCGCACAGACCACCGCTGCCCACCCGTGGTTGGGGACCGGACCAGGCACCTTCCAACGACCCTATGCCCAGCTCAAGTCACCAGCATCGGAGATGGCCCGTTTGGCTCACAATGACTACTTGGAACAGTTTTCTGATTCCGGCCTGATCGGCGGTCTGGCGTACGCGGCATGGATTCTCCTCGCCTTGGCTGTCCTGGCTCGACGACTTTGGCCTGTCGGTGCAGGCCAGCCTATACCCCTGGGCCGTGCGGTTGAGAGCTCTCCAATAAAATCGCGCCTGGCATCCCTAAAGCCCCGCCAATCCAGCCGCTTGGTTGGGCATGAACGAGGAAAAGAATCCTCTCTCTCCCCAGGGGAGAGGGTTGGGGTCAGGGCGAGCGTTCTTCCTCCAGAGGTTGCCCTTGAAGTTCGCGGTGATGGTTCCCAACCCGGCTTTCAAGCCCGATTCTCCTTCGCCCTTTTCCTCGGCTTGGTGGGGTGGTTTGCCCAAGGCTTCGGGGAATTCGGACTTTTCGTCCCCGCGTTGGCTTGGACAGCGTTTACGTTATTGGGCTGCTTGATTGGCCTGGAATAATTCGATTCGACAAAGATTTCGCCACTCGCTAACTTCGCAGGCATGAAGATCCTGTTTCTGAATGGTCCGAATCTCAACCTCCTCGGCACCCGCGAACCGGAAGTTTACGGAAGCCTCACCTTGTCGGACATTGAAGCCCAGGTCCGCCAACGCGCGCATGAACTCCAAGTGGAAGTGGACTTTCGGCAATCGAACCACGAAGGCGAGCTCGTTGGTTGGATTCAGGAAGCCAAAGGCAAGTTCAACGCCATGGTAATCAATGCCGCCGCTTATACTCATACGAGCGTGGCTTTGCGTGATGCCATTTCAGCCGTTGGGGTGCCTGCAATTGAGATCCATCTCTCGAATATTCACGCCCGCGAGGAATTCCGCCATAAATCCCTGATCGCGCCCGTTTGCCGCGGCCAAATTTGCGGATTTGGCGCAAAATCATACCTTTTGGGCATGGAAGCCGCCGTTACCGTTACCGAAAACACGCAATAAGCTTGAATTGTGCCAATAAGCGCCAAACAACTTTTTGAAGTTATGGCTTGACGCAACCACGATTCACCATTAATCTGCTTCCACACTTGAATTCGTCTCAAGCAAAGGCCGGTAGTTTGGCCTGTCAATTGTCGAAAAGCAGCTTTTCTAAGCAAAACTTTAACGAAAACGCCTCGTGGAACTAAAAGATATCAAAGCCATCATTGATTTGATGAAGAAAAACTCCATTACGGAGTTTGAGCTCGAAGAGAAAGACTCCAAATTGCGCCTGAAGCGCGGGGTAAATGGGGTTCATCCTCCCGCCCAAAGCGACGATCCCTCCCCTGCGGCAGTTCTCGCCTCGCCGGCAACCATGATGACGCTGGCTGCGCCTGCGCCCATGACCGCCCCGACGGTCAACTCCGGTGAATTGGATATTAAGTCCCCCATGATCGGGACGTTTTATCGTTCGTCTTCCCCAGAGGCCGCCGCGTACGTGGATATTGGCACCGAAGTCAGTCCAGATACGGTCGTGTGCATCATCGAAGCGATGAAGGTCATGAACGAGATCAAGTCCGAGGTCAAAGGGATTATCACCCAGAACCTGGTGGAAAACGGCAAACCCGTTGAATTCGGCCAACCGTTGTTCAAGGTGCGTCCCAACTAGGGAACTAAGGGCGTCCAGACGTTAGCGCGGCCAATCTCGCAGGGTGGAGACGGAACGTGGTAACACTGCACGCTTCAACGTTTAAAGCTTCAATAGAACCATGTTTGAAAAAGTTTTGGTGGCCAACCGCGGCGAAATTGCCGTCCGCATCATCCGTGCGTGCAAGGAATTGAACATCCGCACCGTCGCCGTCTATTCCGAAATTGACGCGAATTCGATGCATGTGCAAATGGCGGACGAGGCCATTTGCATCGGCAAAGCCGCCTCATCGGAAAGCTATTTGCGGATTGACCGCATCATCAGCGCCGCGGAAGTGGCCGATGTAGACGCGATTCATCCGGGCTACGGTTTCCTCTCCGAAAACGCCCATTTCGCGGAGGTGTGCGAAAGCTGCAACATCCGGTTCATCGGCCCCAGTCCCCAAGCCATGAACGCGCTGTCTGACAAGGCGGTCAGCCGCATGCTGGCGAAAAAGGCCGGGGTGGAGACGCCCCCCGGATCGGAAGGCACGGTGGAAAACGAAAAGGAAGCCCTGACCGTGGCCAAGAAAATCGGCTATCCAGTCATGATCAAGGCCGTGGCCGGCGGCGGCGGGCGCGGCATGCGCATCGCGCACAACGATATTTCTCTGGTCAAAGGCTATTACACCGCGCGTACCGAGGCGGAAAAATCCTTCGGCAACTCCGGCGTCTATATCGAGAAATTCATCGAGAATCCGCATCACATCGAAATTCAGATCCTGGGCGACCACAAGGGGAAGATCATCCACCTGGGCGAACGCGACTGTTCCGTGCAGCGCCGCAATCAGAAGCTGATCGAGGAATCCCCATCGCCCCTCCTGGAGAACAAATTCCGCAAATTGCGGGACAAAATCGGCAAGGCGGCCGTGCGCATCGCCGAAGCCGCCCGTTATACCAATGCGGGCACCGTTGAATTCATCGTGGACGACAACGGCAATTACTTCTTCCTCGAAGTGAACAAGCGCATCCAAGTGGAACATCCGGTCACGGAAGAAGTCACGGGCATAGACCTCGTCCGTTACCAGATTCTGTTGGCCATGGGCGAACCGCTCCAACATTCGCAGAGCGACATTACTTGGAAAGGCCACGCCATCGAATGCCGCATCAATGCCGAGGATCCCTTCGATGATTTCCGGCCCAGCCCCGGCCGCATCGAAATGTATTACCAGCCCGGTGGCCGCGGCGTGCGCATGGAGACCCATGCCTATGCCGGCTACACCATCCCGCCGACCTATGATTCCATGATCGGCAAGCTCATCGTCACGGGCAAGGACCGGCGCGAGGCGATTGACCGCACCAACCGCGCCCTGAATGAGTACCTTATCACCGGGGTCAAAACCACCATCTCCTTCCAGCAGGCCATCATGCAGGACCCGAACTTCCGGCGCGGCGTCTATAACACGAACTTCGTGGAACAACTGCTCGGCGGGGCCCGGCGCGAGTTGATCGAGGAAAAAACCTGATTACGGTCCAGCCTGCCAAATCGCGCGGTAGAACTCATGGGTTAAACCAGGCGCAATCGGGTTGGTAATGGTAAGATTGTTTCCGATCAGAGTGTTGGTGGCGAGGGACGTCCACACGGCCAAATCCGGCGAACTTTGCATCACATAGGGCGTGCCAGGCTGGCCTTGCAGACCCAACTCCAACTGTCCGGATCGAAAACCAAGCACCGCCAGCGTCGCTGGTGTCGGAGCCAAGGTGAACAGCGTGAGCGACAGCGGAGGGAACGAACAGTCCAAGCTCCGCCCAGCCACTGTGTAATTGGTCGTGGCCAGATCCTGCCAGACCGCCGCCGCATTGGTCGCCGTCGCTTGATCTTGTTCGATACCATACGAGAGCACCTTCGCGTTGGCCGCCGGCACAAAATTGGTCAGGTCAATTAGCCCGTTCAGGCTTGTGGTCATGGACTTGTTGATCACCAACAGGGTCAGCGCACCGTTCGTGCGCCGCACTGCATAAGCCGAGAGCCAGAGGTTATCGCTGGTGCCATTGAGAACGGTGTCACCGGGCCCCGCAAAATGTTGCAGCAGTTTCTTGGCGTAAAACGTGGGGTACGGCGTGTCCGATAGGTCCATCACCCCGTAATCACCGCTAGTGCGCCAACCGTAAATCGTGGGATCAAAATCGCCGTCGGTCCCCGGACCATTATGCAAATCCCAGAACAGATAGGATCGGAATTCGGTTTTCAAGAGTTGACCGGTGCTGTCGGCTAAATACAGGGCGTTGACCAGGCTTGTGGATTGCCGGCCCATGTACCCCGCATCGCAATTATTTTCCGTCACGCACAATTCCACATTGGTACTCGCAGCGCCAAGGTAATCGGTCGCTTGCTGGCGCAGGTTGGCGGCGGCGCTGCCCCAGTCGCTCCACGTGGACGGACTCGGATTGCCGGCCACCTGTAACAGCAGCGCATCGCAGTCCGGCGAATCCGAATAATACGTCCAGCCCGAACTGGTGTACTGCCAATAAAAATGATGGATGAGGAAATCCGGCGTCACTCCGAGGCTATTCAAACGCGAGAGCACAATCGGAGTCCAGCCATAGTTCGTGGTGTGCGTGCGCGGATTGACGGCGAAATGGTTTGAGTTGTTGATAAAACTGCCTTCCCCCGGTGAGACCACCACGCCCACTTTGATCGGCACATTGGGGTAGGCCGCCTTCATCTGTTGAAGGTACGCTGCCGCCTGGGTGGCATACGTATAAGGATCGTGCGGCACTGCGTTGCTGTCGGTTTCCCACGTGCCATAGCATTCATTGCCCACCTCCCAATACTTGAAGCCGCAGTGGTTGGTCTTGTTGGCCGCCAGCACCCAGGCCGCCGCCTCGCCCGGAGTGCCAGTGCCGTAATTGACCGTAGTGAAAACCTGTGCGCCCAGATTGGTGGCCAGCGAGCGGAAGGTTGCATTCCCGGTGGGGTCACTGGCCCAATGATAAACGTCCGAAGTCGAGCCGCCCGGCCAGCGCAGCGCTGAGCAACCGGCCTGTTCCAGGAGCGGCAGCGTCTGGGCGTTGCCCAGGCTGTTGTCCCAGGTGGCCGTATTGAGCCCGAATTGCCGCGCATCCACTGTCTGTAAAACGTGGGCCGCATCCACTCCCAGATGAACCACGGCTGGCATCGGGGCCGCCACCAGTTGGATATCATCCACGAAAAAGGTCGGCTGGGACCCCGTCCGGCCTTGGATCCAAAAACCGGTACAGTTCGGGCGGTTGGAAACCCCCAAAGCCGAAAGCGGAATCGTAAATTGACGCCAAGTGTTGGCCGGGAGGGCTCCCAGTGGATACGCCGTCTGATTGGCGTAATCCAGCAGGCCCGCCACTTGCAATTGTTGGCCGCCGGCGCTGCCACCATGGGCCCAAAAACTAAGACTGGTGTAAGGACCCGTGCCGAAATCCGGATGTTCCAAGTAAAGCGCCTGGCCGCCGCCATCGGTCACGCTGATGGCATAACTGCCCGAATGCGCGGGCGAATTGGTTTCCAGATTCACCGTCGCCCAACTCCAGCTTTGAAAACCGTTGACCAGATTATCAGTGTACAAGGGCAGATTATCCTGGGCACCGGCCACGCCCGACGGCGGAGTTACGATCTGGTACGCCACGTTGGTGCTTCCCGGATAATTCCCACCAGCATAAGTCGCAGTGATCAGATCCGTGCCGATCGGCAGGTTGGAGATGGCGGCGCTGATCGCCGTGCCGTGGCTCAAGGTGTTGGTGCTGAAAGGCAGCTTGGCAGCGGCAAACACCACGGTGCCCGTGGCGTTGGTTACCGTCACGCCGTTGGTTTGCACGGCCGCCGTGAACGTCACGCTGGCGCCAAATATAGCGGGATTCATCGACGCCAGTAGCGCAGTGTTGGCCTGGTGCGTGAGGACGATATTGTCAATTCTCAGGGTATCGCTCAAGTTGGCGCCCCCCCATTGATTCGCGCTGATTCCGAACTCCAACTGCCAGGTCGCGGCCACCGGACTGGCCGTGGTGAGATTGCCCAGATTGACGTGGAACGTCTGCCAGGTGTTGGCCGCCGCCAGCGTTTCGTTAGTCACGGCGCTGATCACCGGCCCCGTGCCGCCAAAATAATTGCCGGGCCAGGTTTGCACGATGAACTGGATGACGCCCGCCCGATTGCCGTTGGCGTCAAACGAGAGCACGTAATCCGCCGGGTTCGGATCCACGATCCCAGAAACCTGCATCAGCTGCAGTTGGCCCACGTAATAAGTACTGTTGTTGGTCGGCGTCATGGTTTCCTGCCAGCAGCCATTCGGGTTGCCGCCGCTGCTTTGCACTGACTCCGAGGCTCTCGTGGGATTGCCTCCCGAATATGCGCTGGAGCCGAACGAGCCCGCGTAGCCGCCATCGAAGTTTTGGTCGAAGATGATGATTTGGGCGGAGGCCGGCAGGAGGCCGAGCACCAAGGCCAGCAGGACCGGTGGAAATGGAATTTTCACGCGTGGTTTCGTTTTGGCTGTCCGCCCGGCAAGCCGGACCAACAAGGCCGGAAACATCGGCGCGATGCCGTCAAAATGCAAGCAGTTCTTCCGGCACAATTAAATATCTTGCGTTTCATTACTCACAGCGGATATTGCCCGCATCTCGCATTTGTTTTTGTGCCGAAACTCAAGTTGATCCTATTTGCGTTATGTCTGATCACCGCGCCAAGACTGTTGTTGGCCGGAGAGAGCTGGATTAGCTTGTTCAACGGCAAAGATCTTTCGGGTTGGATTCAAAAAACTGGCGACGCCAAATTCTACGCGCAGGATGGCTGCATCATTGGCGAGGCCGTTGCCGAAAGCGAAACCAACAGCGTGCTTGGCACGAAAAAGCAGTACGACAATTTTATCCTTGAACTCGATTTTAAGGCAGATCATCAACTTTTCTCGGGTGTTCACATCCGCGGCGAATATGCCGCCAAGGAAATCCCGTGGCAGTGGGACGGGCGGCCCCTGACCATTCCCCCCGGCCACATTTACGGTTATCTGGTGTTGATTGATCCCAGCCCGAATCATCGCTGGTGGACGGCCTCGCTTTATGATCAACGTTGGTGGACAGGTGGCGTTTATGATGAAAGGCGGCGGATGTGGCTTTATCCAGGCCTTTTGGGCGGTGACCCCGATGAGTTTTCCCGGCAGGGCCGGAAGATTTTCCACCCCAACAACTGGAACCACTTGCACATCCAGGCCGTCGGCGTGTCGCTCAAGACCTGGCTCAATGGAGTGCTGTGCGCGCAGTGCAATGATTCCATGACGGCGAACGGCTTCATCGGCCTGCAAGTCCGCGACTGGATCAGCGATGACGATCACGAAAAACTGGCCGGAGCCAGGGTGCGTTTCAAGAACATTCGGTTGAAAACGATTCCCTCTAATCTCGCCAGCGGCGAACCACTGTTCCAGGCAAATACCCATTAACCTCTCAAAAAGACCCGATGAAACATTCGCCGAATTCCCGACGCGCTTGCGCGGGCAAGCTCCCGTGCGCACTCCTGTTCCTAGCCAGCCTGCTGACCTTGCCTCCGGCCCGGGCCGAAAATGTGCTCATGCAACACAACGACCTGGCGCGCACCGGGGCCAACACCGCGGAAACGATTTTGACCACCGCCAACGTCAATGCGAACTCGTTCGCCAAACTGTTCACCGACGGCGTGGACGGCCAGGTTTATGCACAGCCGCTGTTCGTTCAAAACTTGAGCTTGGCCGGCGGCATACACAACGTGGTTTTTGTCTGCTCTGAAAGCAATAGTGTATATGCGTTCGATGCGGATACCGGCGGCGTCACTTACTGGCACGACCGATTGGGCACTCCCTATGCCCCCTCGTGCAGTGATTTGACCCCCATCGTAGGCATTACCGGCACGCCGGTGATTGATTTAAGCAGCGGCACGCTCTATGTGGACACCAAACTGGCCACGGGCCCCGCACACAAGCTGCACGCGTTGGACTTGGCGAGCGGCAATGAAAAATTCGGCGGGCCGGTGACCATCGCCGCCCCGGCCTTCAGTGCCGCCGTGGAGCACCAGCGTCCGGGCTTGGTGTTGGTGAACGGCGTGGTTTATGTTTCCTTTGGCTCGCACTGCGACAGCGGCAGCTACCACGGGTTCGTGCTGGGGTACAATGCCACCAATCTTTCCCGCGTAGCCGCGTTCAACGTCACTGCCAGCGGCAGTGAGGGCGCTGTGTGGTCGGGCGGCATGGCCCCGGCGGCAGATGCCGCTGGCAACCTCTATATCATGACCGGCAACGGCACCTTTGATGGCATCAACAACTTCGGCGAGTCCATGGTCAAACTAAATGGCAATTTACTCATGCAAGATTATGCCACTCCGGCCAACTGGGCCACGCTGAACGCAGGCGACACCGATCTCGGTTCGGGCGGCGTCGTCTTGCTGCCCACACACTATGCGGTCGGGATGGGCAAGGACGGCAACTTGTATCTGGCCGACATCAACAATCTGGGGCACGTGGACCACTTCGTGCAGGTGTTCGCCGCCCAATCCTCGGGCGACACCGTCGGCAAGTCGCCCGTTTACTGGCAGGGTCCGGGCCGCCAGTACCTTTTCGCCCTCCACAGCAACAGCCGCACCAAGTCGTTTCAATTTACCGGCACGAACATTATCATCACCCCCTTGGGCACGGCCTCTTTCCAGATGAGCGATCGCTGCGGGGGAGTTTCACTTTCGGCCGATGGCACCAACAACGGTATCTTGTGGGAAATCGGCAGCGACAGCAATTTGCGGGCGTATGACGCGGTGAATTTCCCGAAGCTGCTCTGGAGCGGCAGTGTGGGCAGCTACGTGAAGATGACCTGTCCCACGATCGCGAACGGGAAAGTGTATGTGGGAACCAGCGCCAACTTGAGTGTATGGGGATTGAACAACTTCCTCTATTTCCAAACCGGTGGCGCAACTCCCATATTGAGTTGGGCGGCCGGAGCGCTGCTGCAGGCAAATAATTTGTCTGGCCCCTGGGTGACCAACTCGGTCAGTTCACCCTCTGCCGTGGTGCCTGCCAACACGCAGATGTTCTACCGCTTATCCTTGCCTTGATCCACAACTGCCAGGGTCGGGGTGGCATGCGGATTTCAAATTGTTAAAATGGCGGGAGTGGCGGGGCTCGAACCCGTAACCTCTGCCGTGACAGGGCAGCGCTCTAACCAATTGAGCTACACCCCCGCTAAGGGGGACGAGAATTTAGGAAATGCGGACAGGGTCGTCAAGTTTTGCTTTAGATTTTTTGCGGGGTGTACTCGGGTACTGCCCCACGCAGATCGCCAGCGCTCCGCGCCAAAGCCGTGGCGGCAGGCCCGCTGCCCGCCGCCGCCTGCCAAACTATTTTTGAATCTTTTTCTGGTTTCCGGCGTCTTACTCTGCGTTCACTGATGAACCAAATAAATAAACTCAATAAAATGACCATCAAACCGACCCTGTTCGCGCTGGCAGCGGGAATCACTTTTTCCCTGATCGCCTCCGCCTCCGCCGACCCGTTGCCACCCGCATCCACCAAAACCGGAGTGACCTATGACTCCAATATCAAGGCGATCTTCGACGTTTCGTGCGTCAAATGCCACAGCGGGGACAAGCCCAAGGCACGCCTGCGCATGGATACGCTTGCCGGCGTCCTCAAGGGTACCAAGGAAGGCAAAATTGTGACGGCCGGCGACAGCGCTGGCAGCTTCATCGTCAAAGCCATTGCTCACGCCACGCCTGACCAGGATTCCTGGATGCCCCCACTGAACAACCGCGCCGGCATCAAGCCGCTCACGCCAGACGAAATCGGCCTGATCCGCGCATGGATTGACCAAGGTGCGAAATAGGCTCCCGAGGTAAACCGACCAAGCGCCGTCCGTCAGGACGGCGCTTTTTTCCATAGTGTCGGTGTAGTTGCGAAATGTTCTCGCCCGGGTTGGCATTTCACGGTTTAATTTCCCGCAGATGAAACAAAAAGCTTACGCCGCCGCCGGCGTTGACATTGATCTGGGCAACAAAGTCAAAGCCACCCTGCCCCAATTGCTCGCTTCCACGCACCGCCGCGAGGTGCTCGGCAAAGTGGGCGGGTTCGGCGGCCTTTTCGAGCTCGACCTCAAGAAGTATCGCCAGCCAGTTCTGGTGAGCAGCGTGGATGGCGTAGGGACCAAGCTCAAAATCGCCTTCGCGATGGACCAACACCACACCATTGGCGCAGACCTCGTGAACCATTGCGTCAACGACATCGCCGTCTTGGGTGCGGAACCACTGTTTTTTCTCGATTACCTCGGCACCGGCCGGCTGGAGCCGCACGTCTTCACTGAAATCATCAAAGGCTTCGCCCGCGCGTGTGCCGAAAACCGCTGCGCGCTCATCGGCGGGGAGACGGCGCAGATGCCGGGCTTTTACCAACCGGGCGAGTACGACGTCAGCGGCACGATTGTCGGCGTGGTGGAAAAATCCCGGATGCTCAATGGCCAAAAGACGGTTAAGCGGGGCGACGTGGTTATTGGCATCGCCTCGAGCGGCCTGCACACCAACGGTTATTCGCTCGGCCGAAAAATCTTCTTCGAACAATTGGAACTGCGACCCTCCAGTCGCCTGCCGGGCTTGACGGGCACTCTGGGCGAGGAATTGCTGAAGGAACACCTCAGTTACGGGCCGTTGGTGCAAAAACTCATCAAACGGTTCAATAAATCGCCCCTGGGCAGTCCCCCGGCGGCCATCGTCAAGGCCTTTGCCCACATCACCGGCGGCGGTTTCGTGGATAACATTCCCCGCGTGCTGCCCCGATCGCTCGATGTGGTCATCAGGAAGGGTTCGTGGGACATGTTGCCCATCTTCCGGATCATCGCGGAACAGGGCGGCGTGCCGGACGAAGAATTATACCAAGTGTTCAACATGGGCATAGGCATGGTGGCCATCGTTTCGGCGGACGCCGCGGACGCCGTCCTCAAATTCATTCGCGCGCAGAAGCACGCCGCTTGGATCATCGGCGACGTGGTTAAAGGCCACGGCGAGGCGAGGGTGGAATAAGCAGGTCAGGCACGGCTGCCTGACGCTACCTGCCACACACAATTCGACGCCTTTAATTTCGCGATTAGTTGCGCGTCGGCGGCGGGGAATTCATGCGCCTCCAATTCCGCTGGCTGAATCCACTTCAGCGCCGCGCAGTCGAGCAACTGCGGCTCGCCGGACAGGATCTGGCAGCGAAAGAATTTCAGGTGAACGGCTTTTTCCGGATAGACATGGGAAATCTCCTGAAAGAGTTCGCCGACGGAAATCTCGATACCTAGTTCCTCGCGGATCTCTCGCACGAGGCATTCCTGAAAGGTCTCCCCGGCCTCGCGTTTGCCACCCGGGAATTCCCAGCACCCGCCCAGATGCGAGTGCGCGTGCCGCTGCGTGATGAGCAGTCGACCGGCGTGGAAAATGAGCGCGGCGCTGACCTCGATAAATTGAGTCTGGGTGCGCACCGCGGGCCCTTTCGGATTCGATTCCTCGCCTGCCGTCCGTTGTTCTTCAATCGCCATTCGGCAATCGCAAATCGGCAATTATTATCTGCCGACGCTCTTGTAAATCCAGCCCAATTTCTCCATTTCCACGGGTTCGAATAGATTGCGTCCGTCGAAGAGAATCGGGTGTGTCAGCCCCTTCTTGGCGCGTGCCAGATCGAGCTGTTTGAACTCGTCCCACTCGGTGGCGACCACGAGTGCGTCGCAACCTTCGGCCACGGCGTTCATGTCGTCCACGTAGGTCACGCTCGGCAACAGCGGTTTCGCCTTGTCCATCGCTTTGGGGTCGTGCACGCGCAGCGTGGCGCCGTCCTTGAGCAGGCGCTGGCAGAGCTCAATCGCGGGCGACGAGCGCACGTCGTCCGTGTTTTGCTTGAAGGCCAAGCCCAGCACGCCGATCTTCTTATCCTTCAACACCCAAAGCGTGTCGGTGATTTTCTTGACGAACCGGTCCATCTGGTCGGCATTAATGCGCTGGACTTCCTTGAGGAGCTGGAACTCGTACCCCACTTGCTCGGAAATCTTGATGAACGCGCTCAGGTCTTTGGGAAAACAACTGCCGCCGAAACCAAGGCCGGCATTGAGAAACCGGCGGCCAATGCGCTCATCGAGGCCAATGCCATGCGCCACTTCCAACACATTCGCGCCCGCCGCCTCGCAAATGTTGGCAATGGCGTTGATGTACGAAATCTTGAGCGCCAGAAAGGAATTCGCCGCATGCTTGATCAGCTCTGCCGAGTTGATGTCGGTGACGATGATGGGTGCCTTGAACGGCGTGTAAATCTCCGTCATGGCGGCCACCGGCCGCGGCGTGCGCACGCCAATCACTACGCGATCAGGATTCATCAGATCGCCGACGGCGAAACCTTCGCGGAGAAATTCCGGGTTGCTCACCACGTCGAATTCCGTCTTGGCCGTACAATAGCGCTTGATCGTCTCAGCCACTTTCTCGCCCGTCTTGACCGGCACCGTGCTCTTGTCCACGATGATCTTATAGCTGGTCATGGCTGCCGCGATGTCGCGGGCCACCCGTTCAATATAACTCAGGTCGACCGAACCATCCGGTTGGGGCGGCGTGGGCACGGCGATGAACACCACGTCGGAATTCTGCACACCCTCCGCGGTACTGGCCGTGAATTGGAGCCGGCCCTCCGCCATGTTCTTTTTGACGAGTTCTTCCAGCCCGGGCTCATAAATTGGAATGCCGCCGGCCTGCAGGGTTTTCACCTTGGCCACATCGTTGTCCACGCAGATCACGTGGTGCCCGACTTCGGCAAAACAGGTGCCGGTGACCAAGCCGACGTAGCCAGTGCCGATGATGGAGAGCTTCATCTTCGCCTCGATTTAGGGCTTGCTCGCGGGCTGGGCTGGCGGCGGAACCAGCGGCTTGGGCGCCGCCTCCACTGGTGACTTGGCCACTGGCTTCGGCGCGGCTGCGTCAATCTTCACCTTGAGGTCGGATGCGCGCATCATGGCTTCATCCCTCAGCGAGCCGCCTAGGCTGGTGCGCGCCACCTTTTCGTAATGGCTCATGGCTTCGGTCAACTTATTCTGCCGCTCCGCGATGCGACCCAAGGCAAATTCAGCCGGGGCCACGCTGGCGGAACTGGGAAACACGGAAATGACCCGCTGGTAAGCCGCCGCCGCCGGATCCGTTTGGCTCTGTGCGTCCAAGCTGGCCGCAATGCCGAGTTCGGCGGTGTCGGCAAACGCCCCCGAGGGATTGGCGTCGAGATAATTCTTGAATTGCGTCTGAGCCTCCGCATAGCTGCCCGCTTCAAACAGCGCCGCCGCCGCCTGCAATTGGGCGCGCTGGCCAGCCGCCGTGCCCGCGTAGGTCGTGGCCAACTGCTCCAACGCGGTAGCCAGCTGGCTGCCGCTGCGGTTCGCCCCGGAATTGACCATCAAGGCCGTCAATGCCTGCCCGGCGTCAACCTCCTTCTGCGCACGTGCCGATGAAATAAAATAGGCGATTCCAGACCCCACCAGGATCACCGCCAGCCCGCCGATCAGCCGGTTCTTGTTGGCTTCCACCCAGGGCCAGAGTTTGAAAATGATTTCGGCCGGTGCGTCTTGAGTTTGCATAGTTTAGTAAAAGGTCAATTTTTTCCCGCCCGCACCCAAAACGCAAGCTGAAACGACAGAAAAACGGGAGGCTGGATAAATTGACGATTTACGCAGCCATGATGGAGATCCTCGCCTGTGCCCGCCTTGCAAGCCAGAGGATGCTCTCGGCCAGGCATATCCGCATCGCAACTATGGAGCCTGCGTCAACACCCCCGCTTTGGCGGCGGCAACAAAATGCTGCGCCAGCCCGGATCCAACCGCGCCCCGCCAGGCGGCGCCCACTGCGAGGGGCGGCAAAGAATGGCTCAGCGGAAGCAGCTTCAAGCGCGCCCCGACCATGCAGGCCAGGCATTCCGGTACCAGCGCAAAGCCATGCCCGGATTCGACCGCGGCAATCAAGCTCGTCACGCTGTCGTGTTCGCCAGCCAAACGCGGCTTGCAGCCAGTCGGCGCGAACAGCTTTTCCAGCATGGTATGATATTCGGGATAGTCCTTGCGGCTGTAGGCAATCAGCGGCTCGCGCACCACCTGTTCCAAGCGGATCATCTTGGCGTTGGCCAGCTCATGTTGAGGTGCCACCGCCACGCGTAGCGCGTAACGCGCCAACTCCTCAAACCGAAAGCCGCGCAACTGGCTTGCCGGCGGCCGAACAGTCAGGGCCACCTGCAGCTCCCCCGCGCTTAACTGCGCCAGCATTTCTTCCGTGGATAAATCATGCAGCACTGCTCGCACTTTGGGAAACTGCTCCTGAAACTTCCGCAAGGCCGGCGGCAGAATCTGCACTGTGAGCGAAGGCGCATACCCAATGTGGATTTCGCCGGCCGTGCCGCCAGCCACGGCCCGCGCTCGCGACACCGCCTCGTCCGCGCGCTGCAGAACCGCGCGAGCCTCGGTCAAGAACGCGCCGCCCGCCGCCGTGAGCCGCACGGACTTCGCGCTCCGCTCAAACAGTTGAACCCCAATTTCCTCTTCGAGATCCCGAATTTGTCGACTGATGCCCGGCTGCGACACATGCAGCTTCAACGCGGCGCGAGAGACATTTTCCGCCTCCGCCACGGCCACAAAATAACGCAGATGGCGCAGTTCCATTCCATGCAGTATGCCTAAAAGTCATGCTCAGGCAAGCAACATGGTATTTCTCAAACGCCTGCACCGCGTGCATAGTCCCTGCATGATGATTATACGCAAATCCAATGAACGCGGCCACGCCGAGCATGGCTGGCTGGACAGTTATCACACCTTCAGCTTCGCGGATTACTACGACCCGCGATGGCTGGGCTTCCGCACGCTGCGCGTGATCAACGACGACCTCATCCTCCCGGGCATGGGCTTCGGCACGCATCCGCACCGGGACATGGAGATCATCAGTTATGTGCTGGGCGGCGCGCTGCAGCACCGTGACTCCATGGGCAATGGCCGGGTCATCCGCCCGGGGGAATTTCAATACATGGCCGCGGGCACGGGCGTGGAGCACAGCGAGTTCAATCCGTCCAAAACGGAAGCCACCCGCCTGCTGCAAATTTGGATTCAGCCCGATGCGAAGGGCGTAAAACCGCGGTATGCCGAAAAGAATCTCGCGTCGGCGCCGACCGGTAAGCTGTATCTCGTCGCCAGCAAGACTGGCCGCGACGGCTCCATGGCCATTCATCAGGACGCCGACCTGCTGCTCGCCAAACTCGAGGCTGGGCAACGTGTAACTCATCCCCTCGCCGCCAGCCGGCATGCCTGGGTGCATGTCGCGGAAGGCGAAGCAGCCGTCAATGGGCAACAGCTCTCCAGCGGCGATGCCGCGGGCCTGAGCCAAGAAAGCGAGCTCACACTTGACGCCACCAAGACGTCGCAGGTGCTGGTGTTTGATCTCAACTGAATCCGTGCCATGAAAAAAATCCTGCAAGTCCTGGCGCTGGCGCTCGTACTGGGCGCCAGCCTCACCTGGCTCGCCACGGGTGCCAACCGCGGCTGGACCAAAACCAGTCTGCCCGTCAAGACCCTGGATGAGGTCACGGGCATCGAAGGCATCACGTACCAGCAGAAGTTCCTGCCCGGCGTGGATTTTCTTGGGGTAGCCGCGGCCGGAGCCGGCCTGCTGGTTGTCACCAGCTTTTTCGTTCATAAATCAACCAACAACAAACAAAACAAACAATAAATACAAACATGAAACTAATTCACCTCCTCCCCCTCCTGACCCTGGCCACCGCGGCTGGTGCCGCCCCGCAAACCTTCGATTTCAAAGATCCGAAGGGCGTCAACAATGCGGTCTTCAGTTTGGATGCACCCCTCGAATCCGTCAACGGCAGCGCCAATGGCATCAGCGGCTCCGTTTCGTTCGATCCAGAAAACCCGGCGGCCACCACTGGGAAAATCGTGGTGGCGGCGGACTCCTTGACCGTGCCCAACCCCATGCAGAAAGAACATCTGCACAGCGTCAACTGGTTGGATGAGGCGAAATACCCGGAAATCACATTCGAGGCCAAGTCACTCGCGAACGTGAAAACCGAAGGCAACGTCACGACTGCCGACGCCTCGGGAACCTTCGCCCTGCACGGAGTTTCCAAGGATATCACCGTGCCGGTCAAACTGACCTACCTCAAAGACAAGCTGGGAGCCCGCGTGCCCAATATGCAGGGCGATTTGCTCGTGATTCGCGCGAACTTCGCCATCAATCGCGAGGATTTCAACATCCAGAAAGGCCAATATGAAGACAAGGTGTCGCCGACCATCAACCTGACACTGAGCATCGCCGGCGCGGCCGCAAAATAATTCCTTTCCACGGACCCGCGAACTGTTGGGCAAGCGCCTGGCTGAATTCACGGTGATATTAAAAGAATAACTCCGCCGCCCCGGACACCAACCCAAGCGTGACGCCAGCACTGGCGTCACGTTTTGTGTGGCTGCCAGAAAGCGAACACTTCGCGCCACCAAGCCGGCGATTGGCCCGAAACATCGTTGTGATGCGCACCGCGGAGCAACTGGAGATTCTTGGGGCCAGCGTAGCTCTCGAACAATTTCTGGCCGGTGGCCGGGCCCAGGATTTCGTCCGCGCCAGCCACGACGAATTGCACCGGACCGCGATAACGCTGCAGGCACTCCGACGGATTAAACCGGTCGAACAGGAGAAAATAGGCGGGCAGGAAAGGCATTCGCCTTTGCGCAACCGACGCCAAATTGTGGTACGGCACAAACAACACCATCCCGGCGACGCCGGCAGGATGCTTCCGGGCCAGATCGCAAGCCACTCCGGCGCCAATGGATTCGCTCACGACATATTTCGGCGCACCCGACGGCAGCAATTGGAACGCTTCCTCGGCGGCCGCGAGCAGGCTGGTCTTGCTTGGCGATCCTTCCCGAGCGCCATAGCCGGGATATTCCAGGACAAAGACCGCGACCTCGCTCGCGTCATGGATGGGCTGCGCAATGTAGTCGCGACCCACGGCACAGCCGGCATTTCCGTGAACGATCAAAACGCTGCCTGAAGCCGGCCCCTTGGCCGGAATTGACCAGCCGATAAGTTGGCCGCCCGAATTCTTCCAGGGCACAAAGCCATGTTCCTTCGCCACCGATTCCACAACGTCAGCCGGAATTCTCGTGGGAAAATAGATCAGGCGGCGCTGAAAGATCAGCGTCAGCAGCACGACGAGCAAATAAGCGATGAGAAGCAGTTGCAACACTCGAAAAACTCGAACCTGCGGGAGTTGGTTGTGCGAGCCAGACATTCGCAGGCAATTTAAAGTCACCGTGAGGTGGCGCAACGCAAATAGGGAGCTTTGCCAAACAATCCATAGACTGTGGCGCCGAGCACTAGCTCCGCCCGATGGCTGCTTATTTGCCAATTGGCCAGGACAGTGCCCGGCGCGGCCATCCTCCACCCGCGATCCTCGACCCTCAGCTCTTGGCCGGTGCCGGTTCGGGCTTCTTGGCCTTTACCTCAAGGTACAGCTCACGCAATTGTTTTGGTGAAACCTGGCTCGGTGAGTCAGTCATCATGCAGGTGCCTTTCGCCGTTTTCGGGAAGGCGATGACATCGCGGATGCTTGGCGTATGGCAAAGGATCGCGCAGAGGCGGTCGAAGCCCAGCGCAATGCCCCCGTGGGGTGGCGCGCCGTAGCGAAACGCTTCGAGCATGTAGCCGAAACGCAACTGGGTTTCTTCCGGCGGAATCTGCAAGAGTTCCTCGAAAATGGTCTTTTGCACGTCCGGCTGGTGAATCCGAATCGATCCGCCGCCCAGTTCCACTCCATTAACAACCACATCGTAATGCTGCCCGCGCACTTTCTTTGGGTCGGTCTGGAGCAGCGGAATGTCCTCCCGCACCGGCGCGGTGAAGGGATGATGGCTGGAATACCAGCGGTTCTGTTCCCGATCAAAGCCGAGCAGCGGGAATTCGATGACCCAGAGGAAATCGAAGCGGCTGGGATCCAGCGTGAGTTTGCCCTGGGCCTTGAGCACCTCGGCGCAATACAGCCGGATTTTGCCCAGGATTTCGCAGGCGTTCAGCCATTGGTCGGCGGCAAACAAAATCAAGTCGCCTTCCTGAATGGCGAGTTTCTGCGTGAGCGCGGCCTTTTCGGCCTCGCTGAAAAACTTCACGATCGGCGATTTCCATTCGCCGTTCTCCACCTTGATGAATGCCAGACCCTTGGCACCAAAGCTCTTGGCGTATTCCGTCATGGTCTCGATCTGGCCTTGGGTGGCACCCGCCAGCCCCTTGGCATTGATGGCCTTGACCACACCGCCGTTGGCGATGGTGCCGCTGAATACCTTGAACGTGCTTGCCTTAAACTCCTCGGTGAAATCCACCAGTTCCATGCCAAAGCGGGTATCCGGCTTGTCAATGCCGTAGCGGTCGAGCGCCTCCGCAAACGTAAGGCGCTTGAAGGGCGTGGGGATGTCCAAGTTGAGCGCGGTTTTCCAGACGCGCTTGAGCAGCCCCTCGATGAGCGCATAAATATCTTCGCGGTCGATGAAGCTCATCTCAATATCCACTTGCGTGAATTCCGGCTGGCGATCAGCCCGCAAGTCCTCGTCGCGGTAGCACCGGGCCAACTGGAAATACTTTTCCACACCGGCCACCATCAGAATCTGTTTAAATTGCTGCGGCGATTGGGGCAGCGCATAGAAGGTCCCGGCTTCGCGGCGATTGGGCACCAGAAACTCCCGCGCCCCCTCGGGCGTGGACTTGAACAGCGTGGGCGTCTCCACTTCCAGAAAACCTTGCTCGTCCATGAATTGCCGGGTAGCGATGGCCACCTTGCTGCGCAGCTTCAAATTGCGCACCATTTCCGGCCGGCGCAGATCCAGATAGCGATAACGCAGGCGCGTGTCCTCGGCCACCTTGGCAGCGGCTTCCGGATCGTCAATCTGGAACGGCAGCACGTCCGCCATGTTCAAGACTTCAAGCGCGGCCACGCCCACCTCGACCTCGCCGGTGGGGATTTTCGCGTTGTTCGTGCCGGCGGGGCGCTGCCGGACTTTGCCGGTGATGCTCACGACGCATTCGCTCCGCAGCGCTGCGGCTTGTGCAAACAGCTCCGTCGTCAAATCCGACGGATCGAAGACCGTTTGCGTGCGGCCTTCGCGGTCGCGGATGTCAATGAAGATGAGGCCGCCGAGGTCGCGGCGGGAGTGGACCCAGCCGGACAGGGTGACGGTCTGCCCAATGTGCTCAGGGCGCAGTTCGTTGCAATGATGCGTGCGTTTCATGTAAATTGTGTAAATGGGTTGGAGTTCAAGCTTTCGCTTGTGCCCCGTTCGCTTCCAGCCGTCCGGCAAGCGAAAGCTCGCACACCACGGTCATAAGCGAAGGGCGATTCTGGCAGGGAATGTCCGATAATTCAAAATAAAAGCACTGCTCAAATGCGCCCTGAGGGCAGTTCATGCATGGCTTGGTGTGGGTTCGTTTGCTGCTGTTAGCCCACGAAGGTCACCAGGGTTCTTGGGTCGACACCACGGCGCGCCCCCCCTGCTCGGGGCACCGGACCGGCAACCGCTTGAATTTCCACGGAGATCCTGCAGGTCGCGTGCGCCCACGCGATGTTCTTTGCGTTTTTCGGCGGACGGGTTAGCCGCGTTTTCACAAACGCAGCCACACGAATTGGCCACGCGCCGCAGCGTGAGACACTGCGCCCTACGCCCCGACCCGCTACCCCTTGTCAATCCACCAATCCATCAATCCAATGACCCGCGTCGGCAGTCCCCTTCATTCCCCACTCGCCACGAGCCGGGGCGTTCGTTAAGCTGGCCCCATGACGGCATTGCCCAAGCCAGAAGTAATCATCACCCACGAAAGCGATCTCGACGGTTTCCTGGCCGGCCTGCTGCTGCAACGGCTGGCGAAACATCTGTTTGGCGAGGACGTCCGGCTGGAGGCCTATCATTATAATTTCTGGAAGCAGCGCGATCTGCGGGAGAAATCCGCCTGGGTCACCGACTTCACTTTCGAGACGCGCATGGACAAGCCGGATTGGGTGATCGTGGACCACCACGTCACCGAAGTAATCCCGAAAAACGCGCGTCTCATTCACGATGTGACCAAGTCGGCCGGTCTACTCTGCTATGAACTGTGTCAGGCGCAAGGCTTGGGTGCGCCCGCGTTGGACCGACTCGTGCACTTGAACGACGTCGCGGATCTGTTTCTGGAAAAAGACCCGGACTTCACCGTGGCCGGCGATTACGCGAGCCTGGTGAAATGCTACCAGTTTTGGAATCTGCATACCGTGCTGGGTGGAGACCCCGAAAAACTGCTGGATCATCCGCTGCTGGAAGTGATGGCGGCCAAACGCCGCATTGAAGATCCAATCGGCTTGGAATGGAGCCGCCAACACATCCGCGAACTCTCCCCGAGCGTCGCCTTTGTGGATACGGTCATCGGCAGCAGCAACCAGATTGTGCATCAACTGCTGGAAGGCGGCACCACGAAATATACTGTGCTGATGACGCTATTTCGACGCTCCAACGCCATTTTTGCCAGTTTCCGCAGCCGGAACGGCGAGGCGCTGCAAATCGCGGTCAAATTTCAGGGCGGCGGCCACGCCAACGCCGCCGGAGCCATTCTGCCCAAGGGGGTTCGCACCATCGAGGACGGCATTGAGTTTGTCGAAAAGGCGCTCAACCCGAAACCCGTGCCCGGGAGTTTAAACAATCTCGAAAGTTTGTTCGCGGCGCTGGAAGCGGGGAAAAAGTGATGCGGGCTGCATGCTGCGTGAAGACTTGAAGCGGCAAAACCTTCCCTGGTCCTTTCACGTTTCACGCATCACGACTTCCGAATCCGCTTTGCGGTTTGCAGAATTTCTCCCTATCATCCAGGCATCATGTCCGAACCCATCCGCGCCGACGGGCGCGCCGCCAATCAACTGCGCCCGCTGCGCTTTCAAAACCATATCGCGCCGCATGCTGCCGGCTCCACGCTCATTGAATGGGGCCAAACCCGCGTGATCTGCGGCGTCACCATCGAAGAAACCGTGCCCCGCTGGATGAAGGAGCAGAAAGTCGAGGGCGGTTGGCTTACCGCCGAATACTCGATGCTCCCCTACTCCACCCTGCAACGCAAACCGCGCGATATTTCCAAGGGACGGCTCGATGGCCGGGCATCCGAAATCCAGCGGCTGATCGGCCGGGCCATCCGCGCCGCCGTGGACCTGCGCAAAGTCGGGGCCCGGACGATCTGCGTGGATTGCGACGTGTTGCAAGCGGACGGAGGCACGCGTACCGCCGCCATCACCGGCGCGTTCGTTGCGCTGTCCCTGGCGGTGAAGAAACTCCTGGCGGCAAATCTGATTACCGAAAATCCGCTGCTGGCCCAGGTCGCAGCGGTCAGTGTGGGCATGGTGGCAGGCGCGGCATTGCTGGATTTGTGCTACACAGAGGACGTGGGGGCGGCCGTGGACATGAATTTGGTAATGAATTCGCGGGGCGAATTCATTGAATTGCAGGGCACCGGGGAAGAGGCCACCTTCACCGACACGCAGCTTTCGGAACTGCTGGCACTCGGCAAGACGGGCATCCGCGAACTCTTGGCGGCACAGGCAGCCGCCATCACCCAAGGCTGATGGGCCATGGCTAGGTCATCCCCATCGCGACGCCCGCCGGCGGCTCCCGCTGCCACCCGCCTCCTGCTCATCCGCCACGGCGAGGTGGAAACGCGCTACCAGAAGAAATTTGGCGGCTGGATTGATATGAATCTCTCACCCAACGGCCGGCGCCAAGCGGGAATTCTGGCGGATTATCTGCGCCGCAAGACAATCGATGCCATCTATGCCAGTCCCATGAAGCGCGTCCAGCAGACGGTCGCGCCGACGCTGGAAATGAATGGCCACGGGCAGACCATTCTGGACGGCCTGCGCGAAATCAACTTCGGCGATTGGACGGGGCTGGGCTGGCAGGAGGTCGAGGCGCGCTTCAAATTCCAATCCCATGAATGGCTCGACCAGATTCAATCTCAGGGCGCACCCAATGGCGAAAGTGGCAAAGTCTTTCGCCACCGTGTAGCGCCTTGCTTGCGCGACATTATCGCCCGGCACGGCGGTCAAAATGTCGCGATCTTCTGTCACGGCGGCGTCATCCGCATGCTGCTGGCCATTCTGCTCAAGCTGCCGTTGCCCAAGACCAACCATTTTGACATCGAATACGCCGGGATCACTCAGGTGGCCCTCCATCCGCACTTGGCGGAGATCGAACTGCTGAATTTCACGCCGTGGCGCGATTTGGTAGGATAATGTTGGGGCAGGTTCAATCCAATCAGCCCAGTTGAAAACATGAAATCGTCACGAACACTATCGTCCTCACCACTTTGGCGGATTTCGGTGATCACCACGGCTGAGGCCGAGGATGCCGTCAGCGAATTGCTGGCCTCGGTGTCTGGCTGCCCGGCGGCGGCCTACTTTGATCTGGAGCGTCAGACCAGCCAGGTCAGTGTGTTCGCTGAGCAGGGAAGCTTTTCACCCGCCCAGTTGCGACGGGAAATCACTGCCGGGCTGGAACGTATCCAGAATTTTGGATTGGATACTGGCGGGGCCAGAGTCATTATCGCCCGGGTGAAACGGGAGGACTGGGCGGAGTCATGGAAGCGTCATTTCAAACCGATCGAGATCAGGATGAAAAAAGGGAACTCAAAGGCAAACCGTGATGCCGCAGTATTTCACTCGCTGCTGGTTAAACCCAGTTGGAGCAAGCAAAGGGCGGCTCCAAACCAGGCAGTGGTGGTGCTCGATCCCGGTTTGAGTTTCGGCACGGGCCAGCATCCGACAACCGCGTTTTGTTTGCACGAAATCGTGCGTGGCCTAAAACTGGGCACCGGGAGATCTTTTTTGGACATTGGCACCGGCTCGGGCATTTTGGCCATTTCGGCCATCAAACTGGGCTATGCCCCGGTTCAGGCCTTTGACTTTGACCCGGAAGCGGTGCGGGTGGGCCGGGAGAATGCCAGGAAAAACCACGTGTCTGACCTACTCAAGCTGACTCGGAGTGACATTACGCGATTGGCTTTGCAACCCGCCCGCCAATTCGACCTGATCTGCGCGAACTTGATTTCCAATTTGTTGATCGCGGAACGATGGCGCATCGCAAACCGTCTGAAAGTGGGAGGCACGTTGGTGCTGGCCGGAATCCTGGCGGAGGAATTCGCTCAAGTGGAACAAGCGTTCGCCGATTGCAAATTGGAATTACGCTCCAGCCGGGTGGAAAACGAATGGCGCTCTGGCGCTTTTTGTTTTAGGTGAAAAAAATTGAACAGCCCGACCACCGGAGCGGTCAGATTAAGTGATGATTACCAATAGTTTACACTGTGAACTGTTTGGCATCATTTACGCTAGCAGCCACGTGAAAGGTAACATGATATGATGAAAACACTCGAAGTCATGGGCGAAGCAATTCGCAATCCGAAGCATCCATTCCGCAAAACCCAGCATCATTCCAAGAAATCCCTCAAAAACCGGCATGAGCGTCGGAAAATACGGGAGTTTCTGCAACTCGGCGACTGGGTCGCCGAGGAGATGGCCTGAAAATACGGCGGCGATAAAATCGCCGCCTTTTTTCTATCCGGGAGCACCCATCGGCAGCGGCTGCCGAAAGGGTGCGATTCCCCACCGAAAAACTACTTCATGAGCAACATCTGCCGGGCGCGCTTAATAGCCGTGGTCATGCGCCGCTGGTAATGAGCGGGCAGGCCGGTATATTTGCGCGGCAGGATGCGACCTTGGTCGGTCACGAACTGCTTGAGCAGGATGGTGTTCTTAAAATCCAGCGCGTCTAGGGTGAAGTCGATCTTCGGCTTGGGACGCGGGGTGCGGTTCTCGCGAGTGCGCGTGCCGCGCTTGTCGGATTTCTCGGTATGGGTCTTGCGTGGCATAATTACTTGATCTCCTTATGCAAGGTATGCCGGCGGAGAGCGGGATTGTACTTCTTAACTTCCAGCTTTTCCGTCTGCAACTTTTTATTGCGGGTGGTGGTGTAGCGCGAAGGCGATTTGCCTTCTTTGCGCGCCTCGGTACATTCGATGGTGATGACTTCTCGCGGCATAAATTATTCTTTTTCTTTGGGCTTGGCTTCTTCGCCGTCCTCGGTTTCCTCGACTTCGCCCTCAATCGGGCTACCAACGGCATCAATGGTTCCGAGTTGGCCGAGCCGGCGCGACTTCAGCGCGCCCTCGCGTTCCAACTGCGCCTGAGCCTCCACCGTGAACCGGGTCCACGGAATGGCTTCCAAGCGCGCGCGCGGAATGGGCTTGCCCGTCAGTTCACAGACCCCATAAGTCTTGCGCTCAATGCGCTTCAGGGCCTCTTCGATTTCGTAAACCGCGTCCTGGTCGGACGACAAGAGGCTTAAGGCGAAATCGCGGTCGAAATTGTCCGTGCCGGAATCGGCCATGTGCAGGCTATAACCGGCCAGTTCTTGGGCCGATTCCTTGGCGAGGCCGTTCATCTGGCGAACCAACTGCTCGCGCAGTTCCAAGAGGTGCAGACAAAACTTGTGCCACTCCGGCTTGACCTTTTTCAGGTCCGGACCGGCAGTGGCCTTAGCCACCGGACGCCCAAGGATGGCCGACGCTGTGGCCACGGCGGACTTGCCGCGCGGAACTGGTTTCATAATTTCTTTTTTCTTAGCAAACACAACTCAAAACAGGTCTCAGAACGGTTTCAGCCAGAAAAACATTTCCCAGCCACCAATTTGATCGTTCAAAGGGGCCGGAATGTAGCAAAGCGGCACGAATTTACCACTAAAATCTTTAACTTTTTTCGGCTTGGTGCGTGCCGGGGACAAAACGGGGCGAGCCCCGCCGGGCTTTACCCTTTCACAATACACGCGTACGCGTTGTGATTATGAATGCTCTCCAAGTTTTCCGCCTCCACTTTGTACCACGTCACCAGCGGATGCGCATTCAGCCGCAGCGCCACGTTACGCACCAGGTCCTCCACAAACACCGGATTTTCGTACGCGCGCTCGGTCACGGCCTTTTCGTCCTGCCGCTTCAACAAGGCATACAGTTCCGAACTCGCGGAGGCCTCCACCATGGCGATCACTTCCTCGATCCAGACGATTTTCTTGAACCGCAACGCCACCGTCACTTCGCCGCGCTGGTTGTGCGCGCCGTATTTGGCGATGGCCTTCGAGCACGGGCACAAGGTGGTGACGTTGACCTTCACCGTGAGCACAAAATCCGTGTCCGGCCCGCACGCCGCCGCGTCAAACCGCGTCAGGTAATCCATGAGGCTGGCCTTCCGCGACACCGGGGAGCGCTTCGACATGAAATAGGGAAATTCAATCTCCAAGTGTGAGGTGGCCGAATTCAACTTCTTCTGCAGCGCGCGTAAAATATCAGTGATATTCTCCACATGGATCACGTTGCCATGCGCGTTGAGCACCTCCACAAACCGACTCATATGGGTGCCCTTGAATTCCTTGGGCAAATCCACAAACATGCCGATGGTGGCCACGGTGTCCTGCACTCGGCGCGTCTTGTCGCGCACCCGGATCGGAAACCGCAAGCCGCGCACGCCGACCTTGTCGATGGGCAACTCCCGGTCATCGTGCCGACTCTGCATGTCGTGCAATTCTTCCGCCCGCGGTTTTGGAGTGGTTCGAGCCATGCACAAATAGTAGCAGTTTTGCAGGCATTGGCAAAAAAGTTTGTTGCCTCGGCACGGCACTGCGCCCCCTTTTCATTCTCAGGCTCGCTTTCTTATCGCGGACCAACCCGGAGATTTGGGACGGACAAAGCGAAGGAAAGGATCAACAAGTAGCTTTGGCCGGCGAGGTGCGCGTCGTGATCCGCAGCAACGAGACACTCGGATGCATCCCACCATGTTTTGCCCGGAGGGGTCTTGGACGGCGCTCGCAAAGCGCAGCGACGACGGCCCTTTCGTACCGGCGACCCGTCGCTGCACCACCAAAAACCTCGGTGCGTTCGAAAGCGGCGTGGCGCTCCGCTTCCCGCCGCCGTCCAAGACGCTTGGCAGCCTTGCCTGCGGGCCCTGCCTAACGAAGTTGCTGCGGGTCAGCGGCCCGTGCTCCACAGTCCGCTGGTTGACTCGCATCAGTCATTCTGCGATAACTTTGGCGTGAGCACAGGCGCACTCATTATCTAAGCCATCCATGCAACCGGGGTTTTCATGTTGGTTGGGTCTCATACTGCTTGCGCTGGCTAGGCCAGCTTCCTCCGCCTCTGCCGGCATCTTCCACGTCGCCACTTATAACGTCGAAAATTATCTTGACCAGCCCACCCAAACGCGGGCGCGGGTCAAGTCCGCGGAGGCCAAAGCCAAAATCCGTGAGAGCATCAAGAGCATGAATCCCGACGTGATTGTGTTGGAGGAAATGGGCACCACCAACGCGTTGCTGGAGCTCCGGGCCTCGCTTCAGGCCGACGGCATGGATTATCGTTTTTGGGAGCACGTTCAAGGATGGGACACGAATATTCACGTCGTCGTGTTGAGCAAGCTGCCCTTGGTGGCGCGCCGCCCGCACACCAATGAGATGTTCCTGCTCGACGGCCGCCGGTTCCAAGTCAAACGAGGCTTCGCTGAAGTGGACATCCAGGCGGGGACCCACTTCACGTTCACGCTCCTGGCGGCACATCTCAAATCACGTCTCCCCACGCCGGACGCCGACGAAGCCGCAGAGCGTCTCGGCGAAGCCCAGGTGTTGCGCGGCATCATTGACGCGCGCCTCGCGCGCGAGCCGGAGGCAAAACTCATTGTCCTCGGTGATTTCAATGAGGCGAAAGATGCCGCCGCCCTCCGGGAAATCCTTGGACGCGGCAAGCGGAGGCTGTTTGACACGCGCCCAGCCGAACGCAATGGTGACACCGCCCGGAGCGAGCCGCCCTATTATGAGCCGCGCGACGTGGCTTGGACCTATTTTTATGGTAAAGACGACACGTATTCTCGCATAGATTATATCCTGTTGAGCCCCGGGCTGAAACGGAACTGGCTCGCCAACGAGACCTACATTCCTGCCATTCCCAATTGGGGGCTGGGATCCGATCATCGGCCGGTCGTGGCGGGGTTTCAGACAGACGAACCTTAACTGCCCCTGTCAGGTGCGCCTCCTGCCACTCTGGTTGCTCCTCATTGACGCGGTCGGCTGGCGACGGTAACTTTCCGCATGTTGAATCTGGGAGCAAGCCAGCCGCGCGGCGCGAGGACCAAAGCAAATTGCCAACCGCGGGGAATGATGATTCTTGCGCCCCAAGAACCGCGCGCAGCCGCCCTTCTGCCCCACCATTGTCAGGGGCCTGCAAATCCGGACGCGGCGGATTTCACGACCGATTCGCCGGGCTGGGTGCAGCCGGCCACAGCGCGCGGGGTTCGATTGGCGGCCAAACCAAATTAAACTTATGGAGTCCGCCCCATCAACCCCGGACGAGGCTGCACGCCTGCAACTGCTCAGCATCGTAATTCCCGCGCGCGACGAGGCTGGTGCCATTGCCGCAACGGTCGAGCATTTGCATCTCGAACTCACCCTGAATCATGTGCCCCACGAAATTGTGGTGGTGGATGATGGGAGCAGCGATCAGACGTGGGCCATTTTACAGGAATTGAGTGTCCACAATGCGGCCTTGCGCCCTGTGAAAAACGAAGGCCTGCATGGGTTTGGCCGCGCGGTCATCAAGGGCATCGACTCCGCTGCAGGCGACGCGCTGATCATCATGATGGCGGACGAATCGGACGATTGTCGCGACGTGGTGCGGTACTGGAACTTGCTGAACGAAGGCTGGGACTGCGCCTTTGGCAGTCGCTTCATTCAAGGGGGTGGCGTGATTGATTATCCCTGGCTCAAGCTACGAATCAACCGCCTGGCCAATCTGTTCATCCGCATTCTCTTCCGGGTGCCCTTGAACGACACCACCAACGCCTTCAAAGGCTATCGGAAGAGCACCTTGGATGGCTGTCGCCCGTTCTTGTCACCGCATTTCAATCTGACGGTGGAATTGCCGCTAAAGGCCATAGTGCGAGGCTATTCGTGGACCGTGGTCCCGATTACCTGGCGCAACCGCCGCAGAGGAACAGCCAAGCTGAAAATAAAGGAAATGGGCAGCCGCTATTTCTTTATTTGCGCTTATATCTGGCTCGAAAAATACTTCAGCCGGGGGGATTTTCGCCGTCCGCTAGGCCAGCCCGCCTCCCCGCATCCGGGTAAAGCCAGAAAATAGCCAAGCCGTAAAGACCTGGGTCTCAGACCAAGGGGAACGAAACAAAATGGTCCTGTATGCCTGAAATACATTGAAAACAAACAACTTGCGAGAATCCAAGAATATTGGAGTGGTGGCAAAAACCCTCAAAAAAATGGTCGGGGCGGGGAGATTCGAACTCCCGACCTCTTGTACCCGAAACAAGCGCGCTAGCCAGACTACGCTACGCCCCGAACCAATGGATCACTGCCGTCTGCACGACCACAGCGAACAAATTTATTTTGCCCGATTCCGGGCAAAGGGCAAGCGCATTTGTTGAAGCATTTTTCGAAAAAACTAGTAGCTGGCAGCGTACTTCACGCGGTTGGCGTCGCTGTCAGCCCACAAATTCAAGGGCTCCAAAGCCTTCGGAAATTTATAAAAACGCGCGCTGCCGTCAGTGATGGCATAGTTAGCCCCGCCGGAGCCGGAGCCCGCCACCCGGTCGGCCGGCAGGGCATCGTGGCTGCTTTGATCGAGGATGCCCTCAAAGTCATTGCCGGCAGCCCCTTCCTGCAAGTCCATGTAATAATCGCCATGTCCGGCCGTTTTTTCGCCAAACAGCAGCATTTCGCTGGGATGCACAATCAAGGTCTCCTTCATTTGATCCCACCCATTGGCTTGCGAAGGTTCTAACGCGTTGTCGAACGCATCATTCCAGCCATTGATGAAATAACTGCGGGGCGCCACGTCGGCCACATTGGTGTCGGCACCGGGGATGGTCAAGGGGGCATTCGTGACCTCGCTGGGACAGAGCAGCAGTTTCACATTCTTACCGTAGGCATCGTAGAACTGGGCGGGCCAACGGCTGGTCACCTTGACGCCGTCATAGCGTGGCGGATAGGTACCCTGGCTGTCGCCCACATACATCTGGGCAGAGAGGCTTAACTGCCGCAGGTTGTTCAAACACGCGATTTGCCGGCCTTTTTCCTTCGCTCGCGCCAGCGCCGGCAGCAGCATGGCGGCGAGAATGGCAATGATGGCGATGACCACAAGCAATTCGATCAGGGTGAATCCCGGTTCGGCCCGGGCTGCGGGTCGGCGCCTTTCAAAATAATTCTGTTGATATATTTTCATAACCTATCCTCGGCCAAACGCGTCTGACCAGAAAACCGGACGCTTGGCTCCAGCGCCGCGTTACAAATTTTATGACGCTATGACAAAAAATAACCTGCTGTTGATCCTTTTTGCCCTCGGTCTAGCCACGGTTTATGTGGTCTGGTTTTCGGATTGGTTCACGCCCAAGAAGGTGGAAATTTCTTATACCAACCGAAATCTGCACCGCAATGCGGGACGCGGGAACGCCCTCCGAAACCTGATTTTTGGAGTGCGGCCGCTAACCCGATTCAAGGAACTCAAAGTGGTGCCGCTCGCGGAATTCGAAACCAACAAAAGCGCGGTGGCCGTCTGGCACCTTGTTTCCGATTCCAACTCCGTGCCGGTCAAAACCTTTTTCTATGGCGAGCACATCCCTGGCATGCGGCCCGCCATCAGCGGCGTTGGCCCGGATGCACTGGCCACCAATGTGACTTATCGCATGTTCATCACCGCCGGCAACGTCAAGGGCCAGCGCGACTTTGAACTGAAAGAGATGGATTAAACGGTTGGGTTTCAATGGCTCCAAACCCAATCGCCGTGTTCGCGATCCTCAGCCCCGCTCGGGGTTAGTGCCACCGCGCCCCCATCGTCCTTTTCATTCCAGCCGACGGAATAGAGCAGAAATTGCCCAGCTTCGGTGCGCTGGTAGTGCAAGGGCTGGCCGCCGATGAGGTCATGCGGCAGAGCGTCGCAATATTGCGGCCGAAGGGCTTCTAGGCTGGCGGGATATTCGCCGTGTGCCAGGTGATAACGTTCCAAGGCACAGACGATTTGCGCTTCGTTAACAAGATTCTGGTTGTAGGCGGTGGTCTGCATGGCCTTAAAGGCGTTGGGCACGGCGATCGCTGCCCACAAATGCCAGGGCGACCAATGACGCAGCGTGGTTTCCACTTCCGCATTGCCGATCCGCGCCGCCTCCGGCCGGATCAAATCATTGGGCAAATCAAAACCGGCGAGCGGTTTTTGCTCCAGCTTGGCGGCGACAGCCATGTTCTGATAATACCAGCCGCGCGGCGCGACCTGCAGGAGCCAGAAATCAGGGTTTGTCAGTCTTTCCCAGAGATTGGCCGGGGTGTTCCGAGAATGCAGGGAAAGCAATTTGTGCAATTCGGTCGGCGTGGCCGTGTCCAGCGTGTGGGCGGAGCCGACGAGTTCATCGCGAAAGCTTTCCTCCACCAGCGGTGGCAGATGGATGGCCTGGAGCTGTGTTTGCAACGTGGTCAATTGGGCGTCCTGCCAGACCTGCCGCCGGAACCCATCCGCAACTGCGGCGACATAAAGCCCGGTGATGGCGACATGGATCATGGATTCGACCAAGGTGACGGGCTTACCAGCCGGCGGGTGAGTCAGCATCCTGCACAAGTCGTGCAACAGAGTCAATTCGCGCAGCGCCGGGTCAGGTTGGCCAAGCAGAATATCGCATTGCGCCCTCTGGGCCAGGGTTTGGGCGATGCTGCGCAGGGCCACAAAGTTGGGAATTGGACGTAGAAATGGTCGCGAATAATCCCCAGGAATAACCGCATACGGTCGCGCTAACGCCGCGCGCACTTCCTCGAGCGCGGGTGCATACTGCTCGCTCCAGCTCAAGTAATCCGCGGCCGCCGTGATGCGGACGCCCGTTAACCGCACTTCAAAGGTGCTTTTTTCCCCACTGGCTTCGATTCGTAGCTGTCCGATGTTGGTGACCAAATCTTTCGGGATGAGGTTCTCCAGCTCGGCAAGGGAAGGCGGGGGTTCGGCAGATAGGAAAATCTGCGCCGGGGTGAGCTTGCTCAGTTGCAACTCGGAGAATTTGAAACCCGCAGCGCCCGTGAGGCTCTGGCCGATGGCTTTTTGCAGCAAATTCCGCACTTTTTCCGGAGAGCCGGGTTCATGGAGCTGGAGGACGAGGTCGTTCGCACGGGCGGCGGAGCTAGCCGTGGCGGTGGGCAAAAGGTGGATTTGGGCCACTGCCAGCGGTTTGTTCTTGGCGCTCTCGAATACCGGAAAGGAATTCGTCCCATAGACGATGCTGAGCCACACGCATTGCGCCAAGGCTTTCCGTTCGGCCTCGGTTTCGGCTTTCTTGAAGCGTAGCAAGATATTGGTGCTGGCGGTGAAAAAATTCTGATCGTCCGGCACCGGCGGCGGCAGGTATTGGTTCCAGTCCATCACAATGCCTCCGGTTTCGAGTTGCGCCTTGCACTGCTCCCAGGCACGTCTGCCGCGCCAATCCTCCTCCAAATAAAACACCGCCACCAGCGTGGCGAGGGTGGCCAAGGTGATCAAGGCGCGGCTTTGCGTCCGGCGTCCGGTGTTTATGGGTTCGTTCATATCTGATTCAGGTGGTCAATGTCCGCAGGCGTTCGGTTCGTGGCTTCGGTGCAAACAACTTGGGCCGCTCCGCTCCGCGCGGGGCGGAAGGGTCCCTTAGCAGCTCCGCCAGAATGGTCTGTCGCTCCTTCAGGGCCACGCTGATGGCTTGCGGCGGCGAAGATTTAGACGCGAGGGTTGGCGATTGGTCGCGCAGGGAAAAATGCCCGGCTAGAAGCACCCCCCAGACCAGGGCCAAGGCAGCCCAAGGGCGACGGCAGGGCCAGATCACCTCTTGCCACCATTGACGGAAGGCCAATGCCAGGACGGGTGGGCGAGTCCAGCCTGCCAGGCCTGGACTGTTGCTCTGGCCGGCCGCCTGCACCGCCCTGGCCCAGCGGTCCCGCGCAACCGCCCTCGGTTGAACCCGCGCATAATCCTTTTCCCAATTCGTCAGCGATGTGGTCACCGATTCCAGTTCCGCTAGATATTGCCGACAATCCGCACACCCCGCGAGGTGAGCGTGCAACGGGCCACGCTCCGACGCCGGCAACACGCCGCCCGCCAGCAGACAGAGGCTCTGGCGAAAACGCAGGCAAGGATGGAAAAGCCCATTCATAACTGTTTATCCCCTGGCGTCCCGGGAAGGTTCATTTTCATTTTGCGCAATTTTTCGAGGGCATGGTGCAGCCGGGATTTCACCGTGCCGGTCGAGCAGTCGAGCACCGCTGCCATGTCCCGCAGCGAGGCGTCCTCGAAAAACCGCAGTTGGATGGCTTGGCGATGCTTTTCCGGCAATAGGGCGAGGCACTGCCGCAACCGGGCCCCGGTCTCGTTTTCCGTCATCGCGTCTGCCGGGGACAACCCCGCCGCAGGAAGATTGGCCTGTTGTTCGTGCAGACCCTGAGCTTCAAAGAAGGGTAGCCAGGCCAGCGAAATTGGCCGGCAGCGAGCCCGGCGGAGGGATTTGCGATGGCGATGCAGCAGGATGGCATACAGCCAGGTGGACAGCCGGCAGGACTGCTGGTAACGCGACAGGCTTTTCCAAGCCTCGACCAACGTCTCGGAAACGAGGTCTTCCGCCGCGCTCACGTCATTAGCCAGGGCGGTGGCCTGGCGCAACAGGCGGGCTTGCAGCGGTTCGGTCAGCCGGCAGAAAGCCTCGGGATCCCCCGCGCAGGCGCGCGAAAGCAGGTCCCGAGTGTCTGACCCCTCAAGCTGGTCTGCCATAATCACCATGTAGAGGTTAATCCCCGCCGCTCGCGGAAAGGTTCAATATTTCTTGGCCAGACTACGCGGCAGGGTTGGATTGTTCGATGCGTGCATGGGCGGGGCGCGGCGTGAAGACTCCGCGCCTCTGGCCACGGATAAAAGGCGGTCGAATCGCCGCGAGGAACGCCGGGTGAGGGCACCCGGCCTGTAGAAC
>Ga0364921_10115_pt1 | contig 31503 bp, 34 predicted proteins | sample ExccelJu500001D3_2_FD_206956 | JGI IMG/M metagenome (GOLD analysis project Ga0364921, IMG submission 206956) | Enriched cells from Trout Bog Lake Hypolimnion, Wisconsin, USA - BchlTB.June20.5000.01.D3 | ecosystem: Environmental > Aquatic > Freshwater > Lake > Hypolimnion/Profundal zone | place...
CAAGCAACGTATAAGACCTAGAGAGATCTCAATGTTTAGTGGTCATGTTCAACCTGCGTAAAATGATTATGAAGAGCATCGTGGCTTTCGGCGGCAAGCTGGCGGTAAAGGGTTAGATCATCATTCTGGAACAGAGCAGCCTTTGTTGATACACCCTCTATGAATCCATTCGACTCTAGCTTAATTACAGCCCCAAGACCGGCGTACACATAATGATCTCCAAAAACTTTTCTTAGCGCGTTAAATGTAGGCTCACCAGTGCAATGGCCTGGGGCAATATACTCAACGCGCCATTTGTCGCGCAATGCTATTGCGACATTGTTAATAGTCTCGTCTGGTGCAGTCACTAAATGGAATCCGCCCGCCACCAAATGAATCTTTGGATTAATTTTTGCAGCTACTTGAACAATATTTTCAATTCCTGGATGAGAGCAACCAACCAAAATAACTAAACCATTTGGGGTATCAACTGCTAAAGAGAGCTCTTTTAGCTCTTTTGTACCCGGAGCATCCGACACCTGTGCAATAGCCCATATACCAGGTGCTATTTCAGTAGTTTGGTCTACCGTTTGGAAATTGGCCTTTTCCCAAGCGGTACCAAATTTCATAACGTCTGGTGGCGAGCCGTCGTAGTAACGATACTCACTCGGTAACTCAGAATCCTTACGATAGAAGCTACTTGGTAGAGACGATCCGTATATACCAAATCCTTCTTTGGGAGCATAAATTTTGACGTTTGGATTAGCCTCAAGGACCTTATTAAGTCCAGCCATATGATCACTATGGCGATGCGATAGCACTACAAAATCAATTCTAGAAAGATCAGCATTGGCAACCTTAGCGTTGTGCTTGAAAGTTTCACCATTGTCGCCAGTATCGAAAAGGATACGCTTACCACCTATCTCGACAATAGCAGCATAGCCCCAATCTTTCTTATAAGCGCTCTGCTTTCCAAATGCATCTAAATTACCTTTATTTCAGACTTCGGCGCGGCAGCACTTTGACTGGCCGACGCTGAAAATACCAAGGGTGATGCCGAAATACTAAGCACCGCTAATCCAATAACTGCAAGCAATCTAACCATCAATCTCTCCAATTTATAAACCTGTTAAAACTAAAAAGGCATATGGTCAATATAAGTCGACCCAGCGCCTTCTCGCCAAACATGCCTTCCAACCAATACAACTCCAGAAATAAGCAAAACAGAAACGACAAGCGCTTCTATGTATACATCTACATTCCCGCCAAATAGAATTACATTCGCGAGGAAATCATTCTGCATACCAAAGTAAATTGAGAGCCCGATAAGTGCTATTCCAAAAAACGCACTTAATAAGGATATTAAGAACCCAGTAGATTTTGCTTCTTCTGTAGACATATAAACTCCATATAAGTCTACATACTATATTTTTATTGGCGCAATTTGAACCAAGAAAATATTCTAAGAATATGGGTTATTTAAATAAGAAATGCCGCCCCAATGGACGGCATTTTTGCTTGTGGATACTATAAATCTACAACTCAGCTTGACCGAATCCGATGCAATACCGCAATCATCTTATCGACCTCTTGGCAGGTATTGTAGAAAGCCAAAGAAGGTCGAACAGTAGTTTCGACTCCCATACGACGCAAAATAGGTTGCGCACAGTGATGGCCAGAACGTACTGCAATACCCTCTTTATTTAAGGCTGCCCCAATATCCTCCGTCTTGATTCCGGGAATAACAAAAGATAAGACGCTAGCCTTATGCTTTGCCGTACCAATCAAGCGAATGCCTGGAACTTCTTTCAATTGGCGAGTTGCATACTGTAAAAGTTGATGCTCATACTGATCAATCAATTCGATACCAACAGAATTAACATAATCAATCGCCGCACCCAAGCCCACGGCATCTGCAATATTGCCTGTACCAGCCTCAAAACGACTCGGCGCATCATGGAACTTGGTGTGCTCAAAAGTCACATCCTGAATCATATTGCCGCCACCCTGCCAAGGCTGAGTTGCATTCAGAAGATCCTCTTTACCATAAAGCGCGCCAATGCCAGTGGGCCCAAAGACCTTATGTCCTGAAAATACAAACCAATCAGGATTGAGATCTTGAAGATCGACTTTCATATGGGAAATCGATTGCGCGCCATCAAGCAATACCTTTACCCCTGCTGCATGGGCAATTTCAATAATCTTCTTCGCAGGAGTGATCGTACCCAAAGCATTTGAAACATGGGTAAAACTTACCAGCTTAGTGCGACTATTAAATAGCTTCTGATACTCATCGAGCAGCAATTCGCCATCATCATTGACTGGAATCACGCGAATACGCAGACCCTTTTCCTTAGCAAGCAGCTGCCAAGGAACGATGTTTGCATGGTGCTCCAGATTGCTGACGATAATTTCATCGCCATCTTTGAGGTTTTGACGACCCCAGCTCTGAGAAACCAAGTTAATCGCCTCAGTAGTGCCGCGAACAAAGACGATCTCGTTTACTGATTTAGCATTAATAAACGCACGCACTTTTTCACGAGCACCCTCATACGCATCTGTCGCTCGAGCAGCTAATTCATGGGCAGCACGGTGAATATTGGAATTCTCGTGCTCATAGAAATAACTGATGCGATCAATTACTGATTGGGGCTTTTGAGTAGTGGCAGCATTGTCAAACCACACTAGTTGACGACCATTCACACGTTCAGAAAGAATCGGGAAATCCTTGCGGACTAATAATGGATCAAGCGTTGTATTTTTTGGCTTAGCAAGCGGAATATCACCCAGAAAGATTTGATTTACCAATGGATCATTGACTGGATTAGCCAAATCACTCAATAAAGCATTCGGTATAAATTGCTCTACGCCAAAACTCCTGCCAAAAGATAGTGAGCTTGGGTTTTTAGCAAGCGCATCATGACCGGCTTGTTGTTGAGCACCGCCCAATGCTTGTTGCGGGACAACGGATACATCCAACGAGGTAGGTGGCTGAAAAGAGTGGCTCGTTGCGCCCGTTGGCAAAGCGCTACGGGGATCATTCAAACTTAATGAGCTTGGATTTTGCGAGGACACATCCTGACCAACCTTTTGCTGCAAACCATCAAGCACTTGCTGCGCAATAGTAGCTAAATCCAAAGAAGCATTTGGTTGAAATGAATGGCTTGCTACTCCACTTGGCAAAGCGCCACGTGGATCGCTCAAGGGATTTGAGGGAGGCTGGAAATCAGAAAAATTCTGATTAGCCAGATCCGCTAAAACTTGAGGATCCAAATGGCCAGGTTGAGCTAGATTACTTGTACTCATGATATTTACCAACCTCGACACCATCGAGAACTGCCAGCGCATCATCGGTCAATACAGCCAAGGAGCAATACAAGGAAACCAAATAAGATGCAATCGCCTTGTTATTGATACCCATAAAGCGAACCGATAATCCAGGACTTTGTTCGCCTGGCAAGTTAGGCTGATACAAACCAACAACACCTTGTTTCTTTTCTCCAGAACGAATCAATAAGATAGATGATTTGCCATCTTGAATCTTCACCTTATCTGAAGGAATCAATGGAACACCGCGCCAGGTTAAGAATTGACTACCAAACAAACCAACTGTTGGAGGAGGCACGCCGCGACGAGTACATTCACGTCCAAATGCAGCAATGGTTTTTGGGTGGGCCAAGAAGAATCCAGGCTCCTTCCATACCTTGGTCAATAACTCATCTAAATCATCAGGGGTAGGAGCGCCAGTTCGAGTTTTAATACGTTGATCTGGAGCAACACTAGCCAATAACCCATACTCAGCATTGTTAATCAGCTCACCTTCTTGGCGCTCTTTAACCGTTTCAATCGTGAGGCGTAATTGTTCGCTAATTTGGTTGTAGGGGCTGCTATATAAGTCAGAGATACGCGTATGAACATCTAAAACCGTATTAACAGCGCTCAAGAAGTACTCGCGTGGGTTTGCCTCGTAGTCTACAAAGGTTTGCGGTAAGACTCGTTCATTATCGCGGCTAGAACAGTCCGTTAACACCTCAGACGGGTTTATAACTTTGTTAAGACGATAAATGCCCGCCTCTACGGGAACCCAACCTAATAGCTGAGTTAGCCAGCGAGGGGATATTGTCGATAACTGGGGGACCGTCTTGGTTGCATTAGCTAATTGTCGTGCCGCTAAATCGCCTAATGCCGTTGGGCTTTGAATTACTTCTGCCATAACTACTCCTTTGGTGGTTGATTAAAAGTGTTTAATAAAATCGATTTCTTGAGTTGGGCAGCGGCGCCTAATGTCCCAAGGTTTGCGCTTGAGAAATATTGCTGTCAGGGGGAACGCTTCTCGTCAACCAAACATTTCCGCCAATAGTTGATCTAGCGCCAATCGTGATGCGCCCGAGGACGGTTGCGCCCGCGTAAATCACCACATCATCTTCAAGAATGGGGTGTCGCTCCGCGCCTTTAATAAGATTTCCTTCATCATCCTCTGGGAAGCGCTTGGCGCCCAAGGTAACAGCCTGATACAGACGAACGTTCTTACCCAAAATAGCGGTTTGCCCAATGACTACGCCGGTACCATGGTCAATAAAAAAACCTTCGCCGATCTTAGCGCCTGGATGAATATCCACTCCGGTCTTAGAGTGGGCAATCTCAGAAATAAATCTTGCCAGTAATGGAGAACCCAATTCATAAAGAGCATGTGCAATCCGATAATGAATGGCAGCATTAACACCTGGGTAGCACAAGAGAATTTCTGAAACACTAGTCGCAGCTGGATCACCGCTCATGGCAGCACGGATATCACTCACAATCAATGCTCGAATGTCTGGGAGCCCTGATGCCAACTGAGCTGTCAGCCTCTCTGCTAATGCATCAAATGCAGCTTCCTCCTCTAGGTTACTGCTGGAGGAAAAATAGAGCCCACGTCGAATTTGCTCCGATAGCGTATTTAGCGCCAAGCTGAGAACATTTCCCACAAAGTAATCAATCGTCTCATCGGTTAAGTCTGATCGGCCGTAGTGGGTAGGAAATAAGGCGGCAAAAATGCCTTTTAATACCTCTTCCAGAGCCTCCCTGGAGGGCAACTCTCGCACCCTTCCTAAGTGGCGAATCTTATGGGTTTCTTCTCGTGATCGACGCAACTCCCCCACGACTCTAGAAAGATTGATTGGGCTAGCTATTTGGTGGTGATTAGACATAAAACACTTGCGTAATGAATTAACAAATGAAATTTATGACTAAACAAGAAATATGAGAACCAAGATTTATGTATAAGCATTCCTGAATATGGATAGCAGAATTTCTTGATTCCCTGAAGATAGGTTTGGCTCTACAGTGGGTACCTAAATCATCATGACAAATGCAACTACTCTCATCATTCCTGGATATCGCGGTAGCGAGGATGCCCATTGGCAAACTTGGATTGAGAATCAAATACCAGGGGCTAAACGCATTCAACAGAACTGGGAGCAGCCCATCCTATCTAATTGGACAGGCAATATTGTGCGCACCTTAAATGATTTAACTTCTCCTGCATGGCTTATTGCGCATAGTTTTGGATGCCTAGCATCTATTCTTGCTGCAATCGAAAACCCTGAAAAAGTTTTAGGGCTAATGCTCGTTGCCCCTGCCGACCCAGAGCGATTTGATCAAGGCGGAGTAAAGCGCTGGCATGGAATTGGGGCATCAGAAAGTATTCGCGCTCAGATTCCAACACAGGCTCTACCAGTACCCAGCCTATTAATTGCGAGCGACAACGATCCTTGGATGCAAGCATCGAAATCGCGACTTTGGGGTGAATGCTGGGGAAGTCGAACTTTCACACTAAAAGATGCGGGGCATATCAACACATCGGCAGGATTTGGACCTTGGCCTGATGGTCTCAAGCTATTTAAGCACTTTCAGTCAACGATAAGGTGTTCTCAAGCTACTCAAGAGAGCGAAAGCTCCAAAGAGGAATTGGCTTTGCAACTCAAACTCAATCAAATTGAGTATCAATTAAAGGGACGAGATTTGTTGCAACACGCTAAAGAGAAAAAATTTCCTTATAGCTTCGCTTAAGAAGATATAGGTAATGAATGACTCCTATTGGTGGTGATCTCAACCTGTCAACGCAACACACGCATTAAATCGTTGAGCTGGCGTTTCAAAACCTAGGGTTTCTCTAGGACGTTGGTTTAACTGACGGGCTATCGCATCTAGCTTTGTTTGTGAGTGTAATGATAAGTCAGTCCCATGGGGAAGATATTGCCTTAACAAACGATTGGTGTTTTCATTTGACCCTCTTTGCCATGGACTTCTAGGATCACAAAAGTACACATCTACTTTGGTCTCAAGCGTAAAACGTCGGTGATCTGTTAGCTCAGTACCCCGATCCTAAGTGAGGGATTTGCAGAGCTGATCTGGCATCTTCTTGGCTTGCTTGATAAGCGCTGATATGACGCTCTCAGTATCTTTATTTTTAACTTTAGCTAAGACAACGTATCGAGTGTGACGTTCCACGAGGGTAGCAACATAACTATTTTTACAGCCACCAATCAGATCGCCTTCCCAGTGCCCCGGTATTGCACGGTCTTCAACGGTTGGGGGCCTCTCGTGGATAGAGACGGCATGAGGGATTTGTCCTCGTCCACCCCTTTTGAGCGTGGCATGTTTAGATCTGCGTATGGCTCGCCTGCTCCTGAGGTGCTGCTGAAGCTCTTTCTTTAAAACGCCTCGGGCTTGTACAAAGAGGCTGCGGTAGATGGTTTCGTGCGACACGTGCTTACTCTTATCTTCTGGATGCTCTCGTTTAAGCCAGCCAGCAATTTGCTGGGGCGACCAATTTGACTGAAGCTTAACCACGACGATACGACACAGTGACGGGCTTAGGGATAGCTTACAGGGTTTGGGCCGACAGGCTCGATCCCAGGCAGATTGATCGGCATGGGTTGCTCGATACTGACCGCTACTGCCATTACGTTTAATCTCCCGGCTGATGGTTGAAGGTGCACGATTTAACTCAGATGCGATTGTTCGCATGGATTGACCGGCGGCTATACCCCGAGAGATCGTTTCTCGCTCAGCCAGGCTAAGTGCGAGCTGGGAACGCTGCCTAATAGGTGGCCTAATGCCACCGCTAGGAGCCAGTTGATTAAAGATTGATGAGGAAGGTCGATCAAATACTCTGCCAATGGAATTAAGGGTTTCGCCTTTCTGCCAGCGATCCCAGATCTCCGCTTTCTGGGCATTGGAATAATAAATTCGAGGTCTGTATGCCATTTTTCACACTCCATCTTTTCATTACATAGATAAAGTGTTGCACTGATGGGTTGAGATCACCACCGAAAGTAGTCCTTGAGCATCTATACCCTACGGGCAACTAGTAGTTCATTGCTCCAAGCTAGAGCCATATATCTATTGGGGTCTAGCGGTGATATTTGATACACACCAAATACACAGAAAGAAAAACGACTTAGGAATTTCTCCCTAAGTCGTTGATTTCATTGGTGGGCCCACCAGGACTTGAACCTGGGACCAAAGGATTATGAGAGCAGACATCCAAAGAAAACCACCAGGATTTCAAGAGGTTACGTCTCCTAAATATCGGTGTGTAGCATTTTGTGTAGTGGATTCAATGAAATCAGAGGAATCACTGACTCACTCTTTGGTTTAGAAAACCACGGGATTTTTGGAACAATTGTTTAGCACTACGTTGCTCCAAAGTACTTTTAAGTGAATAAGCGTTACTTTAAGTAACGCCCAAAAAAATCCACCCCGAAGGGTGGCTAAAGTCAGGAGACAAAACTTTTTAGCAACTATGTTTTTTAGATAAGGGTGCTACCTGATGACTTGAGTTTCATTATCTAATCCTACGCTCTATAAATGCGCCACATTTTTTACATTCAGGCTAGTGCAAACAATGCATTCCCGAAGCAAACACCTGACTCAATTCAGAAGCAGAATTTTTACTGAACAGCACCGGCACTCCTAGCAGTTCGGCGTCTTTTCGGATGCGCTTAGCCATTCCATGGTTTAAATAATCAATTAAGACCACAACCAACCTTGTATTTCTTGGAATGAATCGGTGGGTATCACTATTTCTACGCGCATCCCAATGGCTGATCTCGTTATATCCATTTAACGCCAAATATTTTGCAATACTGCCTATCCGGTCACCCCCCACAATTAATACAGTCATCCACCCCTCCCAAAATGAACACTCAGTGTAGAAAAGTTATCTGGGGATGTGAAATAAGAAATTTAGGGAAGGAAAGTGAATATTTTCATAATAGCCAGTCACATTCATTCTCAAAATCTCTAGATCAAAAAAGCTTAAGAAAGACTGCGAATACTATTTTGAAAAATGGGCGGCAGCAAACATATTAATCTTTGATTTCTAAACCGAGATGTCACTCCAAACATTCTTAAGAGGAGCATATTTACTCATTAGGATTGCTTAGCTGATGTTTTTGATTCCCTTTAATAGATGGCGTGGTTAATCTAAATGCCTTAGCAAAAAAAACCGATCTATCGAGAGATAAAACCATTTCATGAAAGTTCCAAGCAAAACTCGACTATTTCTAGATGGCCTAAAAACCAATAACAGCAATCGCCCCCTCTTTCTAAATGAAGATGGTGAAATAAATGCCAAATGGCAAAACCTCATCCTCTCGAGCGTATTTCAACCAATCTACCACTCTAGAGACATTTCAACTCCATATGCCTACGAAGCTTTTGTCCGCTGTATAGACTTATATGGCAATCAAATTAAGCCAGGGGATCTATTTTCTAAGCTTGCAGATAACGATGAAATCATCAGCTTAGATCGATTGTGCAGAACGATTCATCTTCTCAACTTCACACTTTACGGCGTTGACGATGCGCTACTATTTCTCAATGTGCATGAGGGTCTGATTTCCGCGGTCGATGACAATCACGGCTCCTCTTTTAGAAAAGTAGTTGATGCGTTAGGATTTTCTCCAAATCGCATTGTTATTGAACTACCAATTTCCTTAGTTAAAGATACAAAGCGTTTACATTTTGTCTTGCAAAACTATCGTCTTAACTCCCTTGAGGTGGCAATCAATATTGACTCTATAGAAGATATTCAGGGGCTTTCCGAAAGAGCCCACATTCACTACATCAAAATTGCTAGATCATTTCTCGGAACAGGAAGTGATCTTGAGAAAGACCTAGATTTAATTGCACAGTCTAGCAACCAAGCCAATATCATCATTACAAAGAATGTAGATAAAGCTTCACTTTTGCCAGATCAGAAAATCTTTCTGCAGGGCAATGCTTATGGAGAATCAGCAGCATTTACAAAAGAGACGCTGGCAACATCACCTCAATTAAGCTCACCCCCTCAAGAAAGGATCTGCCTCCATATTGGCGGCTAAGCTGGCTCCAATAAATGATTTGTGGAAGCAGCTTTCTCACTTTCGTAGATCTGAGCAGGACGAATTCCCGCGACAGCAGATACGCGCTCACCCCATCGATTAAACGGGTAGTAATCCCAAATGGCCTGATGTTGAACTGCCCAGTTATCCCAAATAACTACAGTATTTGGTGCCCACTGCACTCGAAACTGAAATGCCTGACTTGTTTCAATATGACGATTTAACAACTCTAAAATTGCTTGGCTTTCATTGCGAACAAGCTCATTAATTTTGGTGGTAAATCCTCTATTCACAAACAAATGCTTTCGACCACTCACTGGATGCGTAAACACAACCGGATGTGTCGAGACTGCAAACTTTTGCCCAGGCGCTGGTTCTTCCCCATAGCCATTTGTCCACCCTTCTTGACCTGAATGTTCTGCTGTTAAACCTAGCAATAGCTGCTTTAGCGGTTCAGATAATGATTCATAGGCGAGATGAGTATTAGCAAAAGCAGTATCGCCACCACCACCCTCGGGCAATTTCGTGACCCTCAAGATCGATTGAGTAATTGGATGTTCATCGCAAGATACATCGTTATGCCAAACTTCGCCAGCTGTAAAGCGACTGTCTTTACCAGTCTTCCAAGCTAAGACCTCGGGATCACCTCCTGGTGCCCGAATGGCGGCACTTACATGTCGGTGGAGGCTGCCAAACTTTTCACCAAATTTTTTATGCTGCTCAGAGCTAATATTTTGGTCACGAAAGGCCAATACCTGGTATTCAGCTAACGCTTTCTTAATTTCAGAAAATTGCTCGCTGGAAAGATCCTTAGACAAATCAACACCAGAGATTTCTGCGCCACCCGCCCTGGAGATGGGTTTGACTTGAATGGTCTTAAATACTGGTTGTTGCCGAGTATTCCATACCTCAAAAGCTAACTTGTCGTTGTAATCACGATAAAAACTCATATCAATACTCCCTTAATGCACACTATTCAGTAATTGGTCTAGCAACCGCTTTTCAATTTCTACAAATTTTTGCGATGCGCGCTCTCTTGGTCTTGGTAAATCGACCTTTAGATTCAAGGCAATTGCACCATCCTCAATTAAGATAATTCGATCTGCCAATGCAATGGCTTCAGTAACATCATGAGTCACAAGCAAGGCTGTAAAGCCATTCTTTTCCCATAAGGACTCGATAAGTTGATGCATTTTAATTCTGGTCAGCGCATCTAATGCCCCAAGCGGCTCATCTAGCAGCAAGAGTTTTGGCTTGTGAACTAATGCCCTAGCCAAAGAAACGCGTTGCTTTTGCCCACCCGAGAGTCGAGCAGGCCATTCTTCAGCCCTATCACCCAGACCAACAGCTGACAGCACATCTTTTGCACGCTGCAACGCTTTCTCACTCAAGCCAAGAGCAACGTTTTGGAGGACCTTCTTCCAAGGCAATAAACGCGCCTCTTGAAACATGATCCTAGTATCGGAATTATTTGGGAGATAAACATGATCTAGATTTAGCTTGCCAGATGTAGCTACCTCAAGCCCTGCCACGAGACGTAGCAATGTACTTTTTCCACAGCCACTTCTTCCAACAATGGCAACAAATTCGCCTGGCTCAATATCAAGATTGAGTCCCTGAAGAACTTGACGATCGCCATAATTCTTAGTCAGATCACGAATAGTGACGGAGACGCCTGCATTCCGCTCGGAAACATCATCCACTTTTTGAATCTCTTTCAGCTCTACTAAATCGTTATGCATATTCATTTCGCGCTTTAAACTGATTGATATCCAGGGTGCCAACGTAACCAGTAGCGCTCCAGACCTTTGGCCAGCACATCTGCCAACTTACCCAACAGCGCATACACTAAGATTCCAACAAGCACTATGTCGGTTTGTAAAAATTCTCGGGCATTCATCGTCATATAACCAATACCGGCCTGCGCCGAAATGGTTTCGGCAACAATGAGTAGGACCCACATTAATCCTAAAGAAAAGCGCACTCCAACAAGAATAGAAGGCAACGCTCCAGGCAAAATGACGTGCCAATACAAAGAGAAACCCTTTAATCCGTAGCTCTTTGCCATTTCAATCAAGCCAGGATCAACGTTGCGGATTCCATGAAAGGTGTTGAGGTAAACAGGAAAGAAAACTCCCACGGAAACTAGGAAGAGTTTTGCAGTTTCGTCGATGCCAAACCACAAAATTACTAGTGGAATAAGTGCCAAAGGAGGAATATTGCGAATCATTTGCAAAGTGGTATCAAGCACCACTTCCGCCTTCTTAAACGAACCTGTGATTAAACCCAAAATTAATCCTAAACCTCCGCCGATAGCAAATCCCGTTAAAGCACGCCAAGTACTAATCTTTACGTGAAGCCAAAGCTCTCCTGAGTTTGATAACTTGATAAATGCCTCGCCGATGGCTAAAGGAGAAGGTAAAATCCTGGTAGAAAGATAGCCAGCTTGAGCTGCCCATTGCCACACTACAACTAATAGCAGCGGTGTTATCCAAGGAACAATCGCCTTAACGACATTATTAACATTGGTTGAACGCATGAGATATACCTAATCCAGTCTATTTAGACTTGCTTACAGCGGGCTTTGCAACCACATCGTTGACAACGATTGGCTTTGGAATTAAGCCTAGTTGGTAAAAAGCATCAGCAACGCGCTGCTGCTCAGCAATGGTTTTAGAACCCAATGGCGCCGTAGGAGCAAAAGGCCTTCTATCAACAAATCGATACACGACATCCAAAGGTAGACCACTGTAATTGGAATACGCAATAGCAGAGTCTTTCTTATTCGAGGCAATATATTGATCGGCCTCAGTTAGTGCGATTAATAATTTTTTGATTGTCTCTGGATAGTTTTGAGTAAACGAAGATGAGCTTAAATAGAATGAATTGTTATCAGACAAACCTTCGCCAGTCGCCAAGACCCGCGGCTTAAAGTTAGATAACTCCGCCGCAGCGTAATATGGGTCCCAAATTACCCAAGCATCTACACTACCCTTTTCAAAGGCTGCACGCCCTTCAGCTGGTGGCAGATAAGCCGGCTCAATGTCACCCCAAGATAAACCTGCTTTCTTGAGCGCCCGAACAATCAGGTTATGAGAAGAAGAGCCCTTCTGAAAAGCAATTCTTTTGCCCTTGAGATCTTTCAAGGTTTTGATATTGGAGTTTGCCGGCACTAAGATTGCCGAACTTCTCGGCTTTGGAGGCTCAGCAGCTACGTAGATCACATCTTTTCCAGCTGACTGCGCAAAGACTGGCGGCGCGTCTCCAGTTAAACCAAAATCAATGCTTCCAACAGAAAGTGCTTCAAGCAATTGGGGTCCAGCCGGAAACTCAGACCAAGTCACTTTGCTATTAGGGAAGAGCGTATCCAATGTACCGCGCTGCTTTAACAAAATCAGATTGATTGCACTCTTCTGAAAGCCAATTCGAATTTGAGCTGGAGTCTTTTCTGGCTCTGGGGCAGCGTACCCATTGCTTAAAATAAATTGACTACCAATGACTATTGCCAATAAGGGCAATATTTTTTTATGCAAACTATTGCAAAGATATATTAAAAAGGTCATCTGGATTACTTGGCCTTCTCAGGTTGAAGGACAGCGTCCTTAACAGAAATCGGCTGTGGTATTAACTTGAGCTCATAAAATACATCAGCAACCTTTTGCTGCTCAGCCAGCACCTTGCTTGTGATTGGCAAAATATCATTGTTGTAGCGACTGATGCTTAGCTCGATAACATCTGGCGTCAACCCCTGAATAGGCGCCAATGCTTCAGCGGCAGCTTTCTTATTTTTTGTGATCCATGCTCCTTGGTCGGCAATAGCCGTGAAAAGGGCTTTAATTACCAATGGATTCTTTTCGGCATAGTTGCGAGCAGCCAAGAAATAATTCACATTGTTTACAACCCCCACGCCATTTGCGAGCTCTTTAGCCCCAATCTGGATTTCTGCGGCCGCCTGGAATGGATCCCAAATTGCCCAAGCGTCAACACTTCCCTTTTCAAAAGCTGCACGCGCATCGGCAGGGGCTAAAAATACAGGCTGCACATCACTATATTTCAGGCCATTTTTCTCAAGCACCTTAATAGCAAATAATGAACATTGGAGCCTTTGTTCAAGGCAATTTTTTTGCCCCTCAAATCGCCAACCTTTTTAATAGCAGAGTCTTTTGGCACAAGAATAGCCTCAGCTTTAGGGGCAGGCGTTTGATACCCAACATAGATAAAACTAGCGCCTGCTGCTTGAGCAAATATTGGAGGCGCCTCACCTACATACCCAAAATCAATTGAGCCAACATTTAAACCCTCCAATAACTGAGGGCCTGCGGGAAACTCTACCCACTTGACATCCACCCCCTTGGCAGCAAGTTGCTTTTCAAAAGATCCATCCGCTTTTAATAAGGTCAATATGCTTGAGGATTTCTGATAGCCGATACGCAAAGTATTAGGTGCATCTGCATAGGCACTAGAAATCGCGAATAAACCCGAGAGCACCAAGGCCTTAATGCCCCTCAATAGGTAACTTAATTTAACTGAATGCATTTCATTCCTTTTACTTTAATGACGTTTGCCTGAGGCACGAAAGAGTAGAAATGCAATTCTAGGTAGGCCTATATATAAATAGAACCAATTGTTTTTGAGTTACTTATCTTTATTTTGAATAAGGAGTGAGATTGGCCGCAGAGCCCCAATAAGAGTGGCATAGCAAGAATTGAGATAAGCAAATCAAAAGATGATTGTTCACTTTACATCCCAGCATCTACTAATCTTTCCTGCGTAACATCACACATAAAGGTAAGGTCATGTCAAAAATTGAGCGCGTAGTTCCTGGATACACCCACTTATCCATTGAGCCCTATATCCCTAATATTGGAGCAACTATTTATGATATTGATTTATCTAAATTAGATTCAGAGCCACTACGAGATGAACTTCACAAAGCACTCGCTGAATTTCAAGTGCTATTTTTTCGCAATCAAACACTCTCGCCTGAGCAGCAACTTGAGATAGCAAAAGTATTTGGGGATCCAGATAAAGCGAAAGCTTTTTTTCCTCGGCTAGAAGGCCACAAACTTGTTGAAGTCATAGAAACTAAGCCTTCTGGCCATCGCTACGGAACGGATCAATGGCATACCGATATTACTTTCTCAAAGAATCCCCCCACAGGAACCGTTTTGTATGCCCATATTGTTCCGCCCTCAGGTGGAGACACCCTTTGGGTTAGTGCTACCGCTGTCTACGATTCACTGCCACCACATTTGCAAGCCTACTTGGAAACATTAGAGGCAACTCATAGCTTTGAACATAGTGGCTGGCCAAATTATTTTGCCCAATTAGAGAATGGCGAAGAAGTCTATCGTCAGGCAAGGGCTGAGAATTTACCGGTAGTTCATCCTGTAGTTCGAACCCATCCTATTACTGGTAAAAAATTAGTTTACGTAAACCCAAACTTCACCGATCGAATCAAGGGATTATCTCGTCAGCAAAGTGACGCCCTACTCTCATTTATCTTTGCTCAGTTCCAACGCCCGGAATTTCAAGCTCGATTACGTTGGGAGAAGAATACTGTAGCCATTTGGGATAACCGAGCAACAGCACACTATGCAACCAATGACTATGGCAATGAACATCGCCTGCTACACCGAATTACCTTTGGTGAAGATAGAGCCTTTTAGGCAATAACTCGCCAACTTACATACCTATAAACTTTTCCCATTAAAGAGAACCATATGAATCGCCGACATATTCTTAAGCTATTGGCTAGCGCTAGTGTCATTAGCTTGCCTACTTACCTTTTGGCACAAGACTCTAATCCGGCACGGATTACGATCATTTATGACGCTTTTGGAAAACCCTCTGATCTTCATCGAGGTTGGGGCTGGTCTGCACTTATCGAATATGGCGGAAAACGTATTCTGTTTGATACAGGTGGTCAATATCAAGTATTCGCAGAGAATATTAAGAAGTTAAAAATTAACCTCAAAAATCTAGACTTTGTTGTGCTATCGCATCGTCATGGTGATCACACTTCGGGTTTGCAGTATGTTTTAGAACAAAATCCGAATGTTCCGATCTATGCGCCAACTGAAAATGGCTCATTTGGCCTTCCAGTTTCGAGCCAAAGTCCACTAGGTAAACTCATATCCAGAGAAGTTCCAGGGGTGCCACCCGATCTTCACTACTATGACGGCAAATATGCAGATAAGTATCCCGTAGATGCGCCCTGGCCCAAAGCCAAGATCACCTTAATTGATAAACCAACTGAAGTATTACCAGGCTTTTATCTATTTAAGACTATCTCAGAAAATAAGGGGACCCTGGAATTAAACGAACTCTCCCTTGCCATCAAGACGCCAAAAGGTTTAGCGGTAATTGTTGGTTGCTCACATCCTGGGATAGAAAAGATTCTTGCCGTTGCTGCGCAAATCGATCCAAAAATTTATACGATTGCCGGCGGATTGCACCTCGTTGATTCTAGCGATGAACAAGTGGTTCAAATCGTAAGCAACTTTAAAAACAAATGGGGTATTGAAAGAGTGGCTGCCGGGCATTGCTCAGGTGAATTTGCACAAACTGAATTTGGCAAGGTATTTGGTAACAAGCATGATCACTCGGGATTGGGCGAAATAATCTTACTACCGCGTTAATCCGTATGTCTAAGATTGAAAAAATTAATACTCGAAGACAATTCTTAAAGTCATCTTTAGCAGCAAGCGCTTTGGCAGGCGGCACCATGGCTTCTCACAACGCTTTCTCCCAATCTCAAGAAAAGGAATTTATTGAGATTGATCCCTGGACAAAAACACAAGGTTCAGGATTTCTCAATCCACCTTATGGACTACCCTCCAAATATGAAAAAGATGTCGTGCGAGTCATTCCCTCTCCTCCCCCTACATTTTTGACAGCATCAAGGACACCATTACAAAACCTGCATGGGATCATTACCCCCAATGGCCTAGTCTTTGAGAGACATCATGCCGGCATTCCTGACATCAACCCCGACCAACATCGCCTAGCAATTCATGGATTAGTAGATCGCCCACTCATTTTCTCGATGGAAGATATTATGCGCTTTCCATCTGAGTCACGCATTTATTTTTTAGAATGCTCAGGAAATAGCGCCGCAGAACTCAAAAAAGCAAGCAATCAATCTGTTCAACAAATACATGGCTTACTCTCCTGCTGTGAATGGACTGGCGTTCGCTTATCTACCATTTTGCAAGAGTGTGGCGTTCGTCCAGAAGCCAAATGGGTGCTGGCGGAAGGAGCTGATGGGGCTGGCATGACGCGCAGCATTCCCATCAGCAAAGTACTTGATGATGCACTGCTAGTCTATGCGCAAAATGGAGAGCGCCTGCGCCCAGAACAAGGCTATCCATTGCGCTTATTCCTCCCTGGCTATGAAGGCAATATGAGCATTAAATGGCTGCGCCGTATCAAGCTAGGGACAGAACCATGGCAGACCCGTGAAGAAACCGCCGCATACACCGACCTTCGATCCGATGGTAAAGCTTTGCAATTCACCTTCCCTATGGAGGTTAAATCTGTCATTACCTCGCCGTCTGGCTTGATGAAATTGAAGTCAACCGGCTTTTATGAAATCACTGGCTTTGCGTGGTCAGGCAACGGAAAGATTAGACGCGTTGAAGTCTCCACTGATGGCGGGGCTACTTGGGGTGTAGCTGCATTGCAAGAGCCCGTTCTTGATAAAGCATTAGTACGCTTTCGCTTTCCATGGATCTGGAATGGTAACCCTGCAGTAATTATGAGTCGCGCAATCGATACCAGCGGAGAGGTTCAACCTTCAATGGATTCTGTATTAAAAGCAAAAAGCGCAAATACCTTCTATCACAATAACGCCATTCAGCCATGGCGAATTGCTGCAAATGGCGAGGTTACCAATGGTCGCTAATTCATTATGTAAACGTGTCAGCTTGATTTTGACTCTTACACTATCTGCATGCTCCAGCCAAAATCATTTACCACCGCTTGGGATAGGAAAACCCATCCAAGAGGAATATCTTCGCAATTGGAATATAGACGTAGGGCCCACTGGCGCTGGATTACCAGCAGGCTCAGGATCTGCCGCGACCGGTGAACCCCTATACCAGCAACAATGTGCATCTTGTCATGGCAATAAAGGTCAAGGAGCAATAGCCAACCGTCTTGTTGGGGGAGGAAATCTTAATACTGATAAGCCCATTAAAACCGTAGGTAGCTTTTGGCCTTACCCAACTACGTTGTTTGACTATATTAAAAGAGCTATGCCCTATCAGGCACCTCAATCTTTATCAAATGATCAAGTTTACGCGCTGAGTGCATACATTCTTTACCTAAATAACATCATCCAAAAAGATGATGTTATTGATGCCAAAACTTTACCTTTAGTCAAAATGCCTAATCGAGATGGGTTTATCCCAATAGAGTAGCGCACTCTAAATCTTCAATATCACTCTATCACCCACTCAATACCTTTCGCAATTGAAATGCCACACATACAATTTCTTTATCTACATTTCCACTAAGCTTATCTAGAACGCTTGCTTTGAAAATAGTTGTCCACAAACTATGATCTGCTGTCATCAATTAAATTGTGGAAATTTGAATGTTTTACAAATACCGCGCTTTGGCCCTTGCCATACTATTAACTCTTTCTTGCGCATCCTTTGCAGCAACCGTCTGCGCAGAGAGTAATTGGCCATCCAAGCCAATCAAAATCATTGTTCCAGTTCCTCCAGGAGGTAGCTTAGATATTTTGGCAAGAACCGTGGCAAAAGGTTTAACCGCAAAATTAGGGCAAGCCGTGATTGTGGAAAATATGCCCGGGGGTGGTAGCAATATTGGCTTTGGCTATGTAGCTAAAGCTGCCCCAGATGGTTATACGCTGCTTGTAGGCTGGGACAGCCTAGCAATTAACCCGGCCTTATACCCATCTCTACCCTATAAGGTAGAAAACTTTTCCCCAATTACCTTAGCCATTACAGCGCCTCAAGTACTAGTCACTGGGAGCAAGTTACCCGTTAAAAATCTCAAAACTTATATTGAGCTAGCAAGACGTGAGCCAAATGCAATTAGCCTGGCCAATGCAGGCAACGGTAGTCCAGGACATTTAGCAGGCGCCCTGCTTGAGTCACGCGCAGATATTAAGCTCACGAATATCCCCTATAAAGGCGGTGCACCAGCAGTTGCAGATTTGGTAGCAGGTCATGTAGACAGCTTAATGGTCACATTACCGGCGGCTATTCAACACATTCGCTCTGGTCGCCTCACAGCATTAGGCGTTAGTTCGGTAAAACGCTCTACTGGGGCTCCAGAAATACCAACCATCGCTGAAGCGGGCCTTAAAGGATATGACCTCAACTCCTGGCAAGGCTTTCTGGCGCCAGCTGGAACCCCTCAGAGCATCATCCAGCTTCTTAATAAAGATATTGTCGAGATACTGAAGGATCCAGAAGTGAAGCAACAGCTTGTCTCTGAGGGATTTGAGGTCATTGCAAGCTCACCCAAAACTCTTGCAGACTATCTCGCGACCTCTACACCTAAATGGGCCAAATTAGTAAAAGATTCTGGTGCAAAAATAGACTAGACTACTTCTTGATCAGTTCAGTACACCATCGGGAAATCTTTTGTTATCCGAAAAAACTATCGACTTTTACTTTAGCTTTATCTCGCTTTATACCTACATTGGATATGAGGCATTTCAAGATTTAGCGAAAAGACATAATTTAAAGATCAACTATAAGCCCATCGACTTGCATGAAATCTTTCAGCTGAGTGGTGGACTACCTGTATCCAAGCGCCCGCCGCAGCGGCAGTCATATCGCTTGGTAGAAATGCAAAGATGGAGCCATACGAGAGAAATTCCCTTAGTTCTAAAGCCAAAGCATCACCCTGCCAATCCAGAAATTGGACATCGCATGCTACTGGCAGCACTAGAGAATCAACAAAATGTTGTTGAATTTATCGGAAATGCACTAAAGATATTATGGGTAGATGATCGGAATATAGAAGATCACAAAATCATTGTTGCGGCGGCTAATAGGGCTGGCCTGGATGGTAAAGCGCTTTATGAACAAAGCCTAAATCCTAAATATATAGATCAATTAACTCAGATTACTAATGAGGCCTTTGAGCGCCAAGTATTCGGAACTCCATTTTTTATCTACAGGGGTGAGCCCTTTTGGGGTCAAGATCGATTAGAAATGCTCGAAGATTTAATTACCTCAGGAAGACAACCTATTAACCCTCCAAATCTCTTATGAAGGCATATATCTAAATTAGGATTAGATAGCTAGATTTATTGGTTTTCTCAAAATCAGGGAGAAATTATGATTTCAGATTAATTAACTGGGATCAAACATGCCTCGCCTTACCATCCATGATCATTCATCCGCTCCGGATCTTAGCAAGCCTTTTATAGAAAAGGCTATTGCAAATAATGGATTCCTTCCTAATTTAATTGGAGTACTGAGTAGCTCCCCAGCAGCCCTAGAAACCTATTTCACGGTTGGTGAAATTAACTCTAGATCAAGCCTTAATCTTGCGGAACGAGAGGTAATTCAGTTAACAGCAGCTCGTCTACATAAATGCGACTTCTGTATTGCCGGCCATACTGCGCTTGCTTTGAAAAAGGCTGGATTTACTGCCTCCGAAGTTCTCGGACTACACAACGGAACAACGCTCGGAAATCCCAGATTAGATAGTCTTGTGAAATTCACGACTGAAGTGATCACGACTAAAGGCAATGTTAGCAATGAAGCTTTAGAGAGTTTTTTAAGTTCAGGATTTACTCAGGCAAATGCGTTAGATGTTGTATTGGGTGTAAGCCTCGCAACTCTTTGCAATTTTTCAAATGTGCTAGCAAAAAGCCCTATCAACAATGAGCTCCAGCAATACGCAGCTGGCACATTCAAAGGATAGAAATCAGATGTCAACATTACAACAAAATTTAATTGAATTTCTAAATCTCAATGCTGAAAGCCTTAATAATGAAGCCTCAAAAGCAGATCAAGTTGTATCCCAACTAGGAAAATCTGGATTATTTAAAATTGGCGTTCCTGAGTCCGATGGTGGGTCTGGTAGAAAGATTTCAGATGCAATAGAGGCAATTGCATCTGTATCAGAACTCTCATTAGCGGCGGGGTTTGTATTTTGGGGGCAGCGTGCTTTTATCGAGTATCTAGTCCAAAGCCCTAACCTTTCCCTTAAAAATAAATGGCTTCCTCAATTACTTACTGGAGAGTTTGCAGGAGCTACCGGACTCTCAAATGCTATGAAATTTTTATCAAGCATTGAGACTCTTGGCGTACAAGCTACGACCAAGCCCAATTCAAATGATGGAAGCAATATATTTAGCCTTAATGGAATTGCCCCTTGGGCTACTAATCTCCCCGAATCTGGCTTTATTGTTGCCCTAGCAGTTGAGCGCCTAGATGGCGGTGATCCCATTATTGTTGCAATTCCGTCCAATACACCCGGCTTAGAGAGAGCCTCCGATCATGATCTGATTGCCTTAAGAGGCACCAATACAGCAGCATTAAAAATTACGAATTTGGCTATTGATGACTCTGACATCATCACCCTTCAGGCACGTAAATGGCTACCTAGTGTGCGACCTTCATTTTTAGGCCTGCAATGTGGGATGCCAATTGGTTTGGCAAGAGCTTCCATTGTAGCAACAATAGCGAATGCCAAAGGGGCTATTACCGTCCTACAGGAATCCATCAAAAAAATTGAAGGCGATCTTGAGCGCGCAGTCACCGAACTTTATGAAGGTGTAAATAGTGGCAAGTTTGTAACTGAGCCAGCCCCTCTTTTTAAATTACGAATACGCATTGCTGAGATAGCCGCCGAGGCGGTTCAACTAGAACTTCAAGCGAGCGGAGGTAGAGCCTACCATCGAGATCAGCCACTTGGCTTTTCTAGGAGATTGCTGGAGTCTGCGTTTGTTCCCATTGTTACGCCAAGCATTGTGCAGCTCAAGGGAGAGCTTCTTAAGCACCAGCAACGCCAAACTGCGGCTAATGCAATCGCATAACTATCGTGAGCTTACCTTTACTAAGGGCTCGAGACATTTGCTTTAGCCACAAAAATCATTCACCGTTAATTAAAAATCTTGATATTTCAATTGGAAATAATGAGGTAGTCACGCTTTTAGGGACGAGTGGGTGCGGGAAAAGTACACTACTAAAAATATTGTCCGGTCTTTCCAAGCCCCAATCTGGTGAAATATGGTTTGAAGACACTTTGCTTGAAAATCCCCACCCTAGGACAGCCCTACTCTTTCAACAACCTAGTCTATTACCCTGGTTACGAGTAGATAAGAATGTGGCATTTGGTCTTGATTTTGACCATCAACCTCAAATCACAAAAGAGGAAGTTGAGCAGCGAAGTAAAGAAGCATTAGCATCGGTGTCACTCGGCTCATTTTCAAAAATCTGGCCACCACAACTATCGGGTGGTATGGCACAAAGAGTTGCTCTTGCCCGTGCATTGGCACGTAAGCCAAAGCTACTTTTTGCCGATGAACCATTTTCAGCGCTTGATGCCATTACCAGAATCGAAATGCAGCAACTTTTATTGAGCTTGGTACGTCAATACAAAATGGCTGTTCTACTTGTAACGCATGATATTGAAGAGGCTCTTGCAATTTCAGATCGAATTGTATTAATGGACGCCGGAAGGCTCACCTCACAATGGATTCTTCCAGAAGATCCTCATAAAAGAGATGTATTCAGAGAGGAAATTCATCAAACCCTTCTCCATAGCCATTCAAATAAACAAAACATTGAACGTCCAGTCATTTTCAATAACTAATTTTACGAGAGGCCTCAATATGACCAAATATGACGATAAACACTTTTGCCTTAGCAGTAACTGCGGCTGTGGTTTCACAAGAAGAGATTGGTTAAAGTTTGCCGCATTATCAGCTGCTGCAACCGCAGCTCCGCTGCTTAGGGCTGGTGATGTAATGGCGCAAAATTTTAAGGGCGATGATCAACCTGTAAAAATTGGGTATTTACCCATTACTGATGCCACACCACTTCTGGTAGCTCAAAGTCTGAAGTTATTTGAAGCGGAAGGACTTAAAACCGAACCCCCAAGATTATTTCGTAGCTGGGCGCAGATTGTCGAAGCCTTCGTTGGTGGACAGGTGAATGTAATTCATTTACTCTCCCCCGCAGCACTATGGGTTAGGTACGGAACTAAATTTCCCGCTAAGGTTACGGCATGGAACCATATCAATGGCTCAGCACTAACAGTTGCTCCTAATATCAATAGCATCAACGATCTTGGTGGTAAAGTAGTTGCCGTTCCATTTTGGTACAGCATTCACAACATTCTTATTCAAAGGCTACTTAGAGAAGCCAATCTCACTCCGGTTACTAGACCAAAAGATGCGCCTCTAGCTGCAAACGAGGTAAACCTAATTATCCTGCCACCTGCTGAGATGGTTTCTGCCTTAGCATCGAAGTCAATATCTGGCTTTATCGTTGCCGATCCTTTTAATGCTGCGGCAGAACTTTCAGGCACTGGTAAGGTATTGCGCTTTTCTGGGGATGTCTGGGAAAACCATGCTTGCTGCGTAACCTTCTTAGCTGAAAGAGATATTACTGACAAACCTGAATGGACCCAACGCGTCAATAATGCGATTGTTAAAGCCCAACTTTGGACACGCAGCAATCAACTGGCAACTGCAAAACTTTTATCCTCATCTGGAGAGGGAAAGTACACCCCTCAACCTGTTGCTACACTATCTAAAGTGTTGGCTAGCACTGACTATGCTAGCTATGAGGCATCTGGGGTTGTTCATCATAAAAATTGGCATGAAAAACGTATTGATTTTCAACCATACCCATTCCCAAGCTATACCGAAGAGTTGGTTAAGCAGATCAAACTAACCAAGGTAGAGGGGGATAATAAATTCCTTGAAACCTTGGATCCATCTTTTGCTGCAAAAGATTTAGTTGACGATCGATTTGTTAAAAAATCAATTAATGCAGTTGGTGGGCCAAAAGTATTTGGGTTACCAAACAACTTAATCCGCAAAGAAAACATTTCGAGCTGATGACTAAAAGCCTCAAAAATGGATTGCTAGCAATATCCATATTTTTACTTGTATTTTTGTTGTGGCAGATAGGCATTGAGCTTCTGGAAAAAAGAACTCCTATAGCTCAATCCTTCAGCCCAATCAATGCTTTCATTGCAAGCGCTGATTTGCTGTCAACCCCATATTTTTGGTTTCATATATTTAAAAGCTTAAGAAGAATATTTATTGGATTATTTATTGCGTTAGCTGTCGGCGTCCCCTTAGGCTTACTTACTGGACTATCAGCACGGTTTTCAGCAAGCACAGGACCTCTTTTTCAGTTCCTAAGAATGATTTCGCCCTTAAGTTGGATGCCTTTAGCAGTTATAGTTTTGGGCGTTGGAGATGCGCCAGTGATTTTTCTATTAGCATTTGCCGCAGTATGGCCAATACTAATTAACACTGCGGTTGGAGTTAGTCAGCTCGATAAAAATTGGATTCTTTTGGGTCAAAGCCTATCGGCCACTAAATTTGAAACAATTACAAAAATTGTTCTTCCAGGAATCACTTCTCAACTTTTAACCGGAGTTCGACTTGCAATAGGTTTACTCTGGATCGTTATTGTTCCAGCGGAAATGTTAGGCGTGTCTGCTGGCTTGGGGTACTTCATTCTTGATACCAGAGATAGGCTTGCCTATTCAGAATTAATGGCCGCAATCATTATTATTGGCCTTATTGGGTGGGCCCTAGACTATCTAGCGCGAAGTATTCATGATAAATGGATTCATTCATAAAGTGAGAATGCATCTTTTTACGCTCACAATAAAACTACCCTATTGTCATAAAATTACTTAACTAAAAGGTTCACTCCGCTTTTCAATGCTGCCCAATACGGCAGAGATCTCTCCTCTGATATACAGCGCCACTGGAAAGTAAATAAGCCCAAAAGCACCTTTTCACAGATACTTCTGGGCTCACCAAATACCCCTCCTGTCTTAGTAAAGTTATTTCTTACGCTTATTTACTGAGTCCTTGAATGCTTTCCCAGCAGTAAATTTCACAGTCTTTGCAGCCGGAATTTGCAAGGCCTCGCCTGTTTTGGGATTTCGCCCCACTCTAGCAGCACGCTTTCCAGAGGTGAAAGTTCCAAAACCGATCAACTGCACACTATCGCCCTTAGCAACCGCTTTAGTGATGTTCTGCAAAATAGAGTTCAGAACACGCTCAGCCACTGCTTTTGCAATATCCACATCTTTTGCTATTTTTTCTACTAAATCTGCCTTACTCAAATGATTCTCCTTTTAAAGTAAATTTTTATTACCCTGCGATAGGGCTTTGATTAAGTGCTTGATGTGCTGCTTTAAGCTTTAACTGGCTATCTAAAGACCACTGCCCCGAATTAAATGACGCCAATAAGAAGAGTCCGCCAGCAATGCTGATATTTTTCAAGAAGAGTAGCTGCTGAACGTACTGCTGTTCAATCGGAGCCGCCCAATAGTTATGAAATAAAAAAGCGGTAATGATGGTGAATATTCCCAATAAGACAGCTGCTATACGGGCTTTAAACCCAATAATGATTGCAATAGAACCAGCAATTTCTAAAATAAGAACAAGGGTTGTCCAAATGTTGGCATAAGGAATGCCTATTGAACTCACTAAGTCATTGATAACTTGAAAGTTGGTAATTTTGGAAATGCCTGCTGACAAAAATAGTGAAGCTAGTAAAAGTCTAGCCAATAAATTAAGTGAATTATTTAATTTACTTTGATCTATAGATAAGCTCACTTGAATTCTCCTTTAAGTTAAAGTGAATTCAGTATTCAAGATTTGAGACAGGTTGTGAACCAAGAATTTTTGCTTTACTTATGCTAGTAAGAAAATCAATAATTGAACTATAGACTTAGGTTGCTGCAGTAGAAATTTGCATCATCCGTAAGATCAATACTTGGCTAACCGAAGCGAGATCAACTAAGGCTGGGGATAACTGGCCCATTTTTTTGCCACACCCAGAAAATGTGTAATGCTGCCTACACACTTTTTAAACCTAGCAAGCGTTACTTAAAGTAACGCTCAAAGAACCAAACCTCACCATTCCCTTCAATGCCTGACCTTTTATTAGTTTTAGGTCTAGTCTAGGTTCTCAGGTTATGAGAGCAGATATCCAAAGAAAACCGCTAGGATTTCAAGAGGTTACAGCGCCTGATTATCAGTGTGTAGCGTTTTGTGTAGCGGATTTAATAAAACTTAATAAACTGCTGACTCACTCTTTGGCTAAGAAAACCAAAGGATTTTTGGAACAACCGTTTAGCACTTCATTGTTCCTAAGTACTTTTAAGTGAACGAGCGTTACTTTATGTAACGCTTATCAAACCACTCTAGACTTAGTAAAATTGTTCGCCAATATAAATAGCCGACCTTTCCAATCTTCCTAATTGGTGATTTTGTACACAGGAAAGTCGGGGATCACAATGAATTATTCAAGGCCTGATCAATATCCCAAAGAATGTCATTTAAAGTTTCTAGGCCAACGGACTAATGAGTAATTACTTCTCTAACTTAGCATCATTTATTTTTTAAGCTTAAGTTATGTGCTTCCAAGAATAGTTGCATAAGCCAGTCGCGCAGCTTTACGAACATCAGGATCAGGATCAGCAAGAGCCTCCTCTAATCCAATAAGCGCATCTTTTGAACCGATTTCAGAAAGCGCTAATGCAACCTCTTTCCGCAAATTACTTACCCCCGACTTCAGCAAGGGCAATAGGAAAGAAACTGCTTCTTGATTCTTTAACCTACCTAAAGATCTTGCCGCTCTGAGAGAAACCTGCCAGTATTCATCAGTTAGCAACCCAATCAACTGAGTGCTCAAAGAAGATAAATTGGCTTTACCAATTACCGTAGCAGCCTCCTCCCTCACCTGCCAATCCCCATCATTAAGAGCTAAATGCAAGGCGCCCTTAGCAACCCCCTCTTGAGAAAATCCCAATGCCCCAACTGCAGTTTTACGGACAGCAACATCTTGATCTGATGTTGCCAACTTAGCCAATAAATCAGTTGCAGAGGACTCCTTAAGCCATCCTAGAACCGCTACCGCCTCACGTCTGACCCCAGCATCGCTATCGGTTAATGCTTCAATTGCTGGATCCTTAGATGCTGGCAGCCTTAGTTCTCTTAGGGCCCTAAAGATCGCAGCTTTTACATGTTTATCTGGCGACCCAATTCGTTCTATTAGCAAATAGCCGATTTGTGGATTCTTGACTGCGCTTAATGATTGTGCTGAATTAAAGCGCACTGCCCCAGACTCATCGCTAAGTCCATCCAATAAAGCAATTATGGCACTTTCAGAATCGTACGCCTCTAGCAATAAAGCGGCTTCTGCCCGCACCTCACTTGCCGAATCCTTTAACGCATTTACTAAATAGGGCTCGACAATATCTAAATCTTCATCATCGGCGAGATTCATAAGAGCCACACGCCTAACTGTAGCATCGCAGCTATTTAGACGGCTTTCTAACTGCAGATTCAAATGTTCCATAGTCATCTTAGCAAATAAGGGATTTCAACGGTAATCGCTTGGGTCGGACAATCTTTCTCACACGGCAGACAATACCAACATTCGTTGTAGGTCATCGTTGCTTTGCCGCTAGCAGTATCTATAGCCAAAACATCCAATGGACATGCGTCAACACATACGGTACAGCCTTTGTCGGCAATACATTTATCCAGGTTAATTTTTACTGGATAATTACTTTTAGCTAAGCTCATGCTGAGTAACCTTTGACTTATCAATTCTTAGATTGTGATAAACACGTTTTTCTGTTTCTTCTGGTTCAAAAATATAAGGTTCTAATGGCCTCTTAAAGACTGTCATTTCACCATTAGCCCCTTTTTTAACTTGGACATGAACGTTCCAGTCACTTTGACTTTCTTCGGGGTAATCTTGACGATTGTGGTACAGACCCCATCGGCTTTCTTTGCGATATAGAGAAGCTTTAGCAGCCATCTCTGCGCAATCCAGAATAAAACGCACCTCATTTGCTCGCATTAACTCATGTGGAGTTGATACTGCAATCTGATCGATATCCTTTCTAATTTGCTCAAACCTTGCCAAACCTATTTCCATTCGTCTAGCAACTTTTGGAGGCTGCAAATAATCATTCACTAAACGACGTAATTTGTACTCAACCTGATCAGGGGGAAGACCCTTTTCCTTGCCAAGAGGGGCAAATATCCGTTGCCTCTCTTCTTCTATCTGAGATTCACTAACGGGCAACAGCTTAACAAGCGAGCAATATTTAGCGGCAGATTGACCTGCAATCTTGCCATAAACAAATGCCCCTAACATATAGTTATGAGGTACACATGCCAAATCCCCAGCTGCGTACAAACCTGGGATTGTTGTTTCTGCATACTCATTGACCCAGACACCAGAGGCACTATGACCACTACACAATCCAATTTCAGAAATGTGCATTTCAATCATATCCTCTCTATAGTTGGTACCCCTCCCCTCATGAAACCGTCCACGACTTGGACGCTCATTACTATGAAGAATAGTTTCAATATTCTCAATAGTTTCCTCGGCCAAATGGTTCACCTTTAAAAATACAGGGCCTTTACCACCAGCTAGTTCATCATAAAACTGCTGCATCATTTGACCACTCCAATAATCTGATTCTATAAAGCGTTCGCCATTTGCATTGGCTGTATATCCACCTAATGGCCCGGTAACATATGCACATGCCGGCCCGTTATAGTCCTTGATCAGAGGGTTGATTTGATAACATTCAATGCCAGTTAATTCTGCGCCAGCATGATAAGCCATGCTATAACCGTCACCTGCATTAGTAGCTGCCTCATACGTTCCAAAAAGATATCCTGATGCCGGTAAACCAAGTCGACCCGCGGCCCCTGTGCACAAAATGGTTGCTTTTGAGCGTATCACCACAAATTCAGCAGTGCGGCAATCAAATGCAATAGCACCTGAAGCTTTACCATCTTCATCCAATAGGATGCGAGTTGCAACAAGTCGATTTGTTATTTGCACTCTTCCTTGCTTAAGTTTTCTGTAGAGCACTTTTTTTATATCGTGTCCCTCAGGCATCGGCAATACATATGTACCAACATGATGTACTTTTTTAACTGCGTAATCGCCGTTATCATCTTTTTCAAATTTAACACCCCAACTATCTAGCTCCTCAATCATTGAAAAGCTATTTTCAGCATAGGCTAAGATAGTTTTCTGATTTACGATTCCATCGTTAGCAACCGTAATTTCACGAACGTACTGCTCAGGGGTTGCATATCCAGGAATAACTGCATTATTCAAACCATCCATTCCCATTGAGATTGCACCACTACGCTTAACATTTGCCTTTTCAAGTAATAACACCTTCAAACTAGGGTCTTGTTCTTTTGCTTTAATGGCGGCCATAGGGCCAGCCGTTCCGCCTCCAATAACAAGAATATCTACTTCAATATCTTTTCGACTCATTTTTAAAACTCCATAGGTTAGGCGGGCATAGCTAATAATGAGCTCGGGGCACTTTCGCCCGCTTCCCGTATTAATCGCAAGCAATGCTTCTTAAGTTCTATAAATTCTTGCGATAAGACCCATAATTCATTTCGTGGTCTCTTGCAATTAATCTTAATATCCTCACGAATACGTCCAGGCCGCCCTGTCATAACCAGAATTCGGTCTGCAAGATATATTGCCTCGTCGATATCATGGGTAACAAAAAAAATGGTTGTATGAACTTTTGACCATATATCCAAAAGTAAGGCTTGCATCTGAGATCTAGTTTGCGCATCAAGTGCGCCAAAAGGCTCATCCATGAGAAGCACTTTAGGTTCATTAATTAAAACTCTCGCAATTTCTACCCGTTGCTGCATCCCTCCAGATAACTGATCTGGATAACTGTTTTCAAATTCAGATAATCCAACAAGCTCTAAAAAGGCCTTAGCCTTATATCTTCGCTCTTCTTTCGGCGTGCCTTGCATTTTCAATCCGAATGCAACATTATCCAAAACTGATTTCCAAGGAAATAGAGTGTGTTGCTGAAAGACAAGTCCACGATTTGAATCGGGACCTTTGATATCAATACCATCAATTTGGATTTGACCATGTTTTACCGGAAGATGGCCAGCAATGCTCCCCAACAATGTTGACTTCCCGCATCCTGAAGGTCCCAGAACGCAAACAAACTCACCGGATTTAATTTCCGTAGTGATATTTTCAATGGCTACAAACTTTTTAGACTTTGTATTAAGCTCTACGCGAAGATTTTTAATTGCAATGTTTCCAGAACCCCTAGTCATGACTGCGCCCAGTTTTTAGTTCATGCCAAGGTGTTAATACTGCTCCAATTTTTTTTACTAAAGCGCTACTTCCCATGCCGAAAAGTCCAATTAAAACCATTCCAACAACGATGTCTGAATATCGTTGCAAGTTATAAGATTCCCATGTGTAATAGCCAATTCCATATTGGCCCGCAATCATTTCAGCCGTAACCAAACAGAACCACGAAGTGCCCATACCAATAGATAGCCCCGTAACAATGCTAGGAGCGGATCCGGGCAGAATCACTTCAGACAACAATCTCGCTTTTGATGCACCAAGACTACGGGCAGTTGCCGTTAATCTTTGGTCTATATTTTCTACACCATGAATCGTATTAAGCAATATTGGGAAAAGCGCCCCCATGAATGTAATGAAGATCATGCTTAGTTCAGAGGATGGAAACATCAAGATTGCTAACGGAATCCAGGCAACACCAGGAATTGGTCTTAAGGTTTCTAGTGGGGGCATTAAGGTATCGTATGCCAGTCTTGATCTCCCAATGATTAACCCCAAACAGACGCCAACTACTGAAGCAGCGATAAATCCTGCGAAAACTCTATATAAGCTATTTGTTGTGTGATGAAAAAGTTTCGGGGATTTAATTAGCGTAAATAAAGCAGGAATGACCTCGCTGGGAGATGGGACATTTTTAAAATCAACTAAAGCAAGATTAATCTTATTTAATGCCAAAAACTCCCAAAGTGCGACGAATAAGATTAAAGACAAAATTCTAAAAATAAGCCGCAAATTAACTACTTCAAGAACTTTCGCTAAAAAACTAGGGAAATACCTTTGAGCATCATTGGGATGTTTAATAATTAAATCATGACCCTTAAGTTGCTGACTCATTGTCATAATTGCTTTACTTGTGTACTATTTTTTTCAGCAACGGAGAACGTAGTTGTAAAGGTGACTACACTACCCCCAGTTTTTTTTGCAGCTATGTCAGCACTGTCTTTTTGAAGATATGCATCAATCTGACCATTCGGGTTTCGAACATACCAAGCTAAATTACCCAATAATTTTAATCCCGACTGTTTATCTACCACATATACAGCGCGTATCTTCTTTCCATTCTTTTCGCCATCTCGAATGGCAAATAACGCTGACTCTGGCGAAGAATAGTTTCTAACTTTAGGCTCACCTACAAACCAGACTTGCGTTACGCGTGAGAAGTCATTAATTGACTCACCAGTCCTATCATCTTTTGCATTAAGCGGTTGTTTAGCATAATTAGTTAACTGCTTTTCATAGCTCAGCCCAGACTTTTTATAAGCCTCCCTAATATAGCGATCATCTACGAGCTCATCCGAGGAGATTTCTACATCATTGCGCTTTAGCAGGGTCAATGTTTCGATTGCCGTCTTGATTGCCTGACGATATTCGGGCTTAAAGCTAGAGTCTCGCGTTTGAACTCCAAGCGGACCCAAGAATAGATAATTTACTTCCGCATCAATACCAGTAGTTTTAGCAATTAACTCTGAATATTTTTCTGGATCACTTGCAACGAGACGATCTGCCTCTAATGTTGCGCGCAGAAATGCAACTACAATTTCTGGATATTTTTTTGCAAAATCTGCATTTACAAGCGTACCGTGGAACGTCGGGGTATTTGCATCGGAGCCGTCGTAGATTTTTTTGGCAAATCCTCGATAAGGAAATAATTCAGCAAACGGTACAAAGTCGGCATGGCCATCAATCTTATGGCTCTGAAGAGAGGATCCTCCTATCTCTGGCGACTGAGAGACTAAGGTTAAATCTTTTTCAGGATCAATTCCCTGTTTCTTTAGAGC
>Ga0364921_10086_pt2 | contig 31227 bp, 22 predicted proteins | sample ExccelJu500001D3_2_FD_206956 | JGI IMG/M metagenome (GOLD analysis project Ga0364921, IMG submission 206956) | Enriched cells from Trout Bog Lake Hypolimnion, Wisconsin, USA - BchlTB.June20.5000.01.D3 | ecosystem: Environmental > Aquatic > Freshwater > Lake > Hypolimnion/Profundal zone | place...
CCGGGCTTTACATTCCTTAATAAAAGGGACAAAACGTTCTTCAATTTTGGCAAGTTCTTCGCGGTATTCTTCGTTGGTTGCAGATGTTCATTTCAATCCAGCAGCAGCTGATATCGCCATTAAATACGTCCGTAAAGTTCGGATCAACCCCGGGAATTTCTATGATAAGCGGGCTAAATTCGAACATCTTCTATATACCAACGAAGAATACCGCGAAGAACTTGCCAAAATTGAAGAACGTTTTGTCCCTTTTATTAAGGAATGTAAAGCCCGGGGCACTGCTTTACGGATAGGTGCCAACCAGGGTTCACTCTCTGACAGGATTATGAGCCGTTATGGCGACACTCCTGCCGGCATCGTAGAATCGGTCATGGAATTCCTGAGAATCTGCAAAAGAGAAGATTATCACAACATTGTGGTGTCTATCAAATCCAGCAATACAAGGACCATGGTTTATACAGTCAGGCTGATGAATTATCGGATGAGGCTGGAGGATATGAATTATCCGTTTCATATTGGGGTAACTGAGGCGGGTGAAGGAGAGGATGGAAGAATAAAATCGGCTGTTGGTTCAGGGGCACTCCTAGCTGACGGAATAGGTGATACAATTCGTATTTCTCTTACTGAAGACCCTGCTGCAGAAATCCCATTTGCCCGTAAACTGGTTGATGTTTTTAAGGGTAGGGAGAACCACGCAGCCATTAAAGCCCCTCTTGTTGCACAGACTAATCCCTTTGAATATGAACGTCGCTCAAACAGACCCGTCAATGATATCGGAGGGAAAAAACCTGCTATTGTTATCGGCAGTCTCAATAAATATACCAGGGAAGAGATTCGAACCCTGAATTCCGGAAGTGAACCCGAATATTTCTACGATGGAAAACGGATTCTTGATCGCGGGAACAAGTCCTATCCGATACTTTCGTGCGAAGATTACCTTTTCAACGATAACTATACTGGACAGATGCGCTTTGTACGGATCAATAAAAATGAATACGACGTTTTTAAAGAGGAGAACCCTGAAATCATTGAGAAATTGAAGCGGGAGCGCAAAGTTATCCTGATTATGGAGAGCGATAACCTGAATTGTTATGCGGAAATGCGCGCTTTTTTTATGGAACTGGATGCGCACATCATAAAATGTCCTGTAATTCTGCACCGCGGTTACTGGGAAAATAATTATGAAGATTTGCTGGTTAGAGCGTCAACGGATCTGGGAGGACTATTCATCGATGGATATGGAGATGGCATTCTACTGACAAACGAAGGGAATACAGGTTATAACGAATTAAAAAACCTTGCTTTTGGCATCCTTCAGGCCAGCCGGATGCGAGTAACAAAAACTGAATTTATATCCTGCCCGGGGTGCGGCAGAACACTTTTTGATATCCGGGATACTCTTGCTGAAATTAAACACAACTTCAATCACCTGAAGAATCTGAAAATTGGAATCATGGGATGTGTGGTGAACGGTCCCGGTGAAATGGGAGATGTTGATTATGGTTTTGTAGGTTCCGGGAAACGAAAAATCAATCTGTATAAAGGACAGAAATTAATTAAACGTCATGTTGATATCGAAAATGCAGTGGAAGAGCTTAAGAAACTGATCAAGGAATACGGCGAATGGAAAGAGCCTCACTGATTTTCAAAAGAAATCACTTTCACTACCATGCGTATCCTTATCTTTCATCACCTTCGAGCAATCAAGATCCATCCTGAATCCTTCCGGCACCTCAAACCGAGTTCCTTGTGAGTATCCTAATGTAGGATCACGATAGATCTTATTCATGAAATAACCATAAACCGGCAATGCCATATTTGCACCCTGGCCCATGGTAAGCCCTTCAAAGTGGATGGCCCGTAAATCTCCTCCTGTCCAGACCCCGGTAACCAATTCGGGTGTAATACCCATAAACCATCCGTCAGATTGATTTTGAGTGGTCCCCGTTTTCCCTGCAATATCTGCAGTTAGATTCCCATAGATCAATCCTTCCCTTCGAAGTCTCTGGCTGGTTCCCTCGTTAACAACACCTTCCATAAGATTAAGCATCAAATAGGCTGTTTTTGGATCGATCGCGTCATGATGATCAGGAGAGAAGCGGGCCAGGATATTCCCATTCTTATCTTCAATACGTGTTACAAAGATTGGTTTCGTATAAACCCCATGATTGGCATAAGTACCATATGCCCCAACCATTTCATAAATACTGACATCAGAAGTTCCCAGGAACATCGATGGGACTGCATCGATCGGACTGGTTATCCCCATTTTTCGCATCATATTCGCCATCGATTCCGGATTAAATTGCTTCATTACCCATCCTGAAACCTGATTGACTGAATTGGCAAGGCCCCATTTTAAAGTAACCATTTGACCGTCAAAATCGGTATTTCCCGAATTCTTGGCTGTCCAGGTCGTTCCATCCGGCAAATAAAAAGTTTGTTCGGCATTCGGTACCATGGTACATGGCGAATAACCGTTCTGCATGGCCAGGGTATAAAGGAACGGCTTAACGGTCGATCCGACCTGCCGCTTCCCTAGCTTCACCATGTCGTACATGAAATATTTGTAATTGGGACCTCCTACCCAGGCTTTCACATGACCGGTTTTAGTCTCCATGGTCATCATCGCAGATCGCAGGAACCCAAGTGAATATTTTACAGAGTCAAGTGGGGTCATGGTTGTATCAATTTCACCGCGCCAGCTAAATACGGTCATTTCAGCGGGTTTCCTGAATTCCCGTTGAATCTCTTCCTGACTAAGCCCCTGACTTTTTAGTTGCCGGTAATGTTCACTTTGTCTGACCGCAATATTGAGCAGGTTATGTGCCTCTTCATCGGACATTGAATTCGGGAACGGACGGTTCCTCAGCCCCCTTAACCGCTGATTGAATACAGGTTGAATTTCAACACTAAGATGCTGCCTGATTGCGTATTCTGCATATTTTTGCATCCTCATATCAATCGTCGAATAGATTTTCAATCCATCTGAATGAATATTATAGGATGTTCCATCAGGTTTGGGATTTTTATGACACCATCCGTACAATGGATTAGTTACCCATTCTATGGAGTCGTCCCTGAACTGCAGGTTTTGCCAGGCGCCATATCTGGCACGGTCAGGCTTTTGGGCCATCAATGTGGTCCGAAGGTACTCTGTAAAATAGATTCCAGGGCTTGATTTAAAATCCTCTTTATGGTAATTCAAACTTAATGGTTGTGATTTCAGACTATTACACTCTGTTGTTGAGATGGATCCGAATTTGCGAACCTGATTCAGTACAACATTACGCCGCTGTTTCACTATTTCAGGGCGTCTTACCGGATTGTACAATGAGGGATTTTTAGCCATTCCAATAAGCATTGCAGACTGTTCCAGGGTCAGTCGATCAGGGGTGGTTCCAAAATATATCTGGGCAGCCGATTTTATGCCAACAGCCAGATTGAGAAAGTCAAACTTATTAAGGTACATTGTCAGGATCTCCTCCTTGGTGAAGTTCCGTTCAAGTTTAACGGCGATCACCCATTCCCTGAATTTTCGAAATGCCAGGTTCAACTTATGGTCCATCTCTTCACGAGGAAATAACATCTTTGCCAACTGCTGACTGATGGTACTACCTCCGCCCGAACTCTCATTCCCGGTGACTACACCTTTTGCGACCCTGAGTAATCCCCTGACATCAATTCCGGAATGGTGGTAAAACCGTTCATCTTCGGTCGCAATCAGGGCTGTTATAACATTTTGACTGATCTGTTCATAAGGAACATAGGTTCTGTTCTCTTTATAAAAAAATTTACGGAGTACCAATCCGTCAGAGGAATAGACCTCCGAGGCCAACGATGTCTCAATATTTTCAAGTTCCGTGAGCGAAGGCATAAACCCGAGTTTGCCATTTGCAACAAGGGTAAACAGTATAATAATCAACAGGATACCAATGCCGAACAGGCACCAGAATATTTTAATATAATTATGAAAAGAATGATTTTTAACGGTCATAAACAGAATTATTTGGATGCTGCAAAATTACATCAAAAACGCAAATGAATAAATGAACTTATTTCGTTTATTCTTTTGCGTTTTTGTAATGGAAGCAGTCTATTTGTAGAAGCATTGGGAGATTTCTGTCTTTTTCGGAGAGTTTTATCTCTTCAGGATAAAGAAGCCAGTCAATATTTATTGTAGGATCATTCCAGATCAAGCCTCCATCGGCAGCTGGGTTGTAATAATTATCACATTTATAAGAGAATACAGCAGTTTCGCTGAGTACTGCAAATCCATGGGCGAATCCTCTTGGAATATAAAGCTGGCTATGGTTTGTTTCTGACAAACGAACTGACACATATTTCCCATACGTTGGAGATCCGATTCTGAGATCTACCGCAATATCAAGAACCTCTCCCTGAAGACATTGGACTAGTTTTGCCTGAGTAAATGGGGGACGCTGAAAATGGAGCCCGCGTAAAACCCCAAATCCTGATTTGGACTGATTATCCTGAATAAATGGCACTTCCCCAACGTTTTGATTAAAAATATCCTGGCGAAAGGATTCGAAAAAATACCCGCGGTGGTCGCCAAAAACGTCGGGTTCAAATATTAATACTTCAGGAATGGAGGTTGATATTACTTTCACACGTATAAATTTTAATTAACTTATTAATATTTTGATCTTTGATCCGTGTGGAACCCTCATCGATTTATACATTGCCTTTTGTGAATGTAAGTTCATGAGGGTTTCATCTGTATATAATTTGTTTTTTCAAGGCCAGATGGAATAGCCATGATGATAAATTCATTTCGGTTGGTGATTTCTCAACCATGGCTATTTCATCAATCTTTAATTTGTTTATTAATCAAATTTCCCTATCGTGTTTGCTCCTGACAAAGCAGCTAAGCTTTTGAATTTGTTCCGTTAAACTAATTAATCTCCGGCTAATCTGACCAGGTATTGCCCATACTGATTTTTGATCATTGGCTGAGCCAATGAAATCAACTGCTCTTTTGATATCCACCGGTTATGATAGGCAATCTCCTCAGGGCAGGCAACTTTTAAACCCTGACGAGTCTCTATGGTTTCTATAAAATTGGAAGCCTGGATCAGAGAGGTGTGAGTCCCGGTATCAAGCCAGGCAAAACCGCGTCCCATAGTCGACAATTTCAGCCTTTTTTGCTGCATATATTCCTGATTGACTGTCGTTATCTCTAATTCTCCACGGGGTGAAGGTTTTATCTTTTTAGCAACTTCAATGACTGAATTCGGATAAAAATAGAGCCCCACAACTGCGAAATTTGATTTCGGAACCTCTGGTTTCTCTTCCAACGAAAGTACGTTTCCCTCCTTATCAATTTCTGCGACGCCATATCGTTCAGGATCTGAAACAACATACCCAAAGATTACCGCTTTCTTCTCCTTTTTTACCAGCTTAACTGATTCATGTAGCATTCCTGAGAAGCCATAACCATAAAAGATATTGTCTCCCAGTACCAGACACACATCATCCTCTCCTATAAATTCCTCACCAAGAAGAAAAGCTTGCGCTAGTCCGTCAGGTGAAGGTTGAATTTTATATGTTATGTGAATACCCCAGTCTTTCCCTGTTCCCAATAATCGCTCATACATGACAATATCTTCCGGCGTTGAGATTAGCAGAATTTCTCGGATTCCCGAAAGCATCAGTGTAGATAAAGGGTAATAAACCATTGGCTTATCATAAACTGGTAACAATTGCTTTGAAACCCCTTTGGTGATTGGGTACAACCTGGTACCTGAACCGCCTGCAAGTATTATTCCTTTCATAATTGAATATTTAGTTTAACTTATTAAATTACAGGTATTTAATTCAGGAAACATTCATATTAATTGCCTAATTACCGGAAGATTTAAACTTCGGTAAGATTAAAAAATATTTTTGAATTGATGCACATATTGCAGAAAGCGGGTTAATTAAACCTTCACAACAACCTGTTTTCTGCTTTTCTGAATTAATTGTTTATTCAATTGAACAAGAATCATGTAGATAGAAACCCCTGTTAAGGCTCCGATTGAATTGGCAAGAATATCGTATAATTCAAAAGAACGTCCCATGTGCATTAAATATTGAGATATCTCCATCATTGTCCCCCAGCCAATTGCAAAGAAAATTACTGCGTAATACCATTGACGTTTAATCTCAGCATGCATTGACCAACAGGCAAGTACAGCAAGACCAAGATACATGCAGATATGGACGATTTTATCGGCTCCGGGGAATAAAGGCAATTGGGGAAAATCATTTGCCGGGAGCAAAGAAAGAAAGGCAACCAGAATCATATAAATGAGACTTAGTGTTATCCGTAACCATTGCCGGATTGAGAAAAGGATAGAAATCATTAATATTTGAAGATGTATTTGTTAAACGCAAACCTAGTTGTAATTTTAAATCACAAACAACTTTCCTGATCTTATTTGACAAAGATATCTAATTTAATGCTAAATGTAAAAATTATAAAACAGTGAGTTTTCATTGTAATCCTTGTTCTGTCCCTTGATTGGTAAGGGGTATTAACGATTTATATTTTATGGAAATTTTCTCAGGGAATAAACCGGTTTTTCTCCAATCTGGTTTACTATACATAACTTTCACCTGGGTATAGCCAGGACTCTACCAAAGATTAAATTTCTGAAGAAATGTCTGTCGGGTTAATGGGTGTAAATCAGCCTTATGCCGTTTAATTCTTGAAACAGATCTTCTTCTCTCCTTTTCATCTGAAAACCCCGGAATCAATAGCTGTTGGAAGGGATCATCCCGTTTAATAAGTTTCTTCTTTCTGATGATGAAGGCTGGGATCATGAAGAGCAGGGAACCAACAAGTGTGATATAGGCTGTAAGTCTAAGCACACCATAGGTATGCATTATAAAAACCAGCAATATAAAAATCGTGTTTGCTCCAATAATAGTATAGGTGGCTTGAATATGCGAAAATCCTAAAGCGAGCAGGCGGTGGTGCAAATGATTTCTATCTGCACTGAATGGTGACCTGCGATGTTTAATCCGAATGGCCATAACTCTTACAGTATCTATCAAGGGATAAGAAAGTATTCCAAATGAAATAACCGGAGCAGAAGATATGGCATATGGCTGAGTCTGATCTATGTTAAATTCATTGAACCGGATTACAAGGATCGTAATTATTGTTCCAAGTAAAAGTGACCCGGTATCTCCCATGAAAATTTTATGCTCCTTCCCGTAAACATTAAAATAGAAAAAGCCGGAAATTGCACCAATCAGGGAAAAGCAGATCATCGCATATTCAAAATGACCACTAACCAGAAACCAACTGCCGAAAACCAATGAAATCAAGATGCTTAATCCGGAGGCCAATCCGTCAATCCCATCCATCAGATTAAAAGCATTAATGATCACTACAAATGTAAAACCTGTGATTAAAATACTGGGGGCCATCCCAATTTCTGTAATGCCGAGCAATCCATGGAGATTAGTAAACCGGATTTCAGCAAGGAAAATCAATATACCGGCTGCAATGATTTGAGCAATAATCTTCTTCAATGGTGTTAATGATACGATATCGTCTTTTAACCCAACAAAGAAAATGAGCATTATGGCGACCAGAATATAAGGCCATTCAGGGAGCTCATTTCCGTGTAATCCTATGGTTGTAACAAAAACAAAACTGAAAAAAATAGCTATTCCACCGAGAGTTGGAATCGTCTTGTTCGTAGAAGATCTTGCGTTTGGCTTGTCAAAAAGGCCCAGCTTATTTACCGCATGAACCACTATGCGCAAAACATAAAGCGAGATGCATAAAGCCAAGATAAATATAGTGAATAATTGTATGGCAATTTGCAGACTGTTCATATTTTGATAAGATATAGGTCCAAACTTTTTTAGAAAAAACCACTTTTTTTTAAATATTAAAATTGATTTAACTATAGTTCAGAACAATTTAAATAAATCCTTATAGAAATTTCTCCCTTCTTGTCCTAACCAACAAAATCCAAAATTTCTTTAAGGAAGAATAGATATATAGTTTTTTACCAATATTTGTTACCTAAGGTTACTGCTTCTTAAAATAAATTCTAAACCGACAATTTTATGAATTGAACCTATACAAAAATACCTTTATGCTTCCATACATGCATAAAGCATACAACTATAATCATTATAAATTATTAAACGTTAATGATTTCTAAATAAGTGTAAGTGATTTCTTAATAAACGTAACAATATTTATTTGTTCCAAGATTATGAAGGGGAATAGGATCTCAGATTTTTACCGGGGGCCTCAAGAAGGACAGTATACCCAAGTGGTGGAATACGGAGTGCAACTTTATCTTTCCCTTTGAAATCGATAAGTTCTCCAATTACACCTAAAAGTGGACCGGCAACGATTTCAACCTTTTGTCCCGGTCTAAATTGCTCAGCAGTGATTTCAATTCCCACCTCAACCTGTCCGAGCATCCTTTTTAAAAGATTTATATCCTCTCCCCGAATAATTGCAGCCTTCCCTTCGAAGTATATGTAACTCACAACATTGTAGATCTTAAGTACCGATTCGTACTCCTTACGACTAATGTAAACAAATACGTAGCCAGAGATAAGGGGCATCTCAACCCATTTTTTACGGTCACTCCATTGCCTCAGTTTTCGTTGCATGGGTAGATATGCCTCAATCTTCTGTTCCTCCAGGTCAAAAAATACTTTTTTTTCAGATCTTGATTTTACACGAATTGCGTACCAGTTATACTTAAATGTATTGTCTTCCATTATTTCTCTTATGCTGTGCAAATATAGCGATTTTCGTACTTCATGTTTGTTTTACTCATGAAACAAGTGTTTTTCAATGGTTTTGCATTCATACTGACTATCATCTAAATAAAGTAATATGAAGAATTATATTCCAAAAATATGATGGGATTAATATTTAAACTGACAAGTTTCGTCTATAGTTTTTTTTACAAATTCATATATTTGATTATCAAGCAATAATAAATTCCGTTTTCGTAAACGGAATTTATTAAAATAGCCTATCTTCGCAACATTATTTTATCCATTAAATTATTCAAAAACGATGAAAAAAATCTTTCTATCCTTAATCATGCTGGTTATTTCATTAGGAGTATTTGCCACCGGCAACAAATGGGAGAAACTCTTCAATGGCAAGGATTTATCCGGTTGGGAAAGACTAAATGGCACCGCTGAATATACTGTGGTCAAAGGGGAGATTGTGGGCACCACACAGATGAATACCTCAAACACTTTTCTGGCTACGATACGAACTTTCGGAGATTTCATCCTGGAATACGAAATAAAAATGGATGAAGGGCTTAATTCCGGAGTTCAGATCAGGTCAGAGAGTAATAAAGAATATAATAACGGTCGGGTACATGGTTACCAGGTTGAATGTGATGATTCGCCACGTGCATGGTCGGCCGGTATTTATGATGAATCGCGCAGAGGATGGCTCTATCCGCTTGAATATAACCAGGAAGCTAAGAAAAGTTACAAACGTTCACAATGGAATAAGTTCCGGGTTGAAGCGATTGGTAACTCAGTCCGCACCTGGCTGAACGGTACACCCTGTGCTAACCTGGTCGACGATATGACTCCTTCCGGGTTTATTGCGCTGCAGGTCCACGGCATCGGAAATAATGAAAAAAGCGCCGGCAGAAAAATCTATTTCCGAAATATCCGGATTATGACCAGGAATCTTGAGGAGAACCGGACACCGATGGACAAAAGTATAACTGAAGTAAGTTATCTGAATAACGTGTTGACTGACAACGAGAAAGAAAACGGATGGAAATTGATATGGGACGGAAAAACTACCCAGGGGTGGCGCGGAGCAGGACTTGCAACCTTTCCTGAAAAAGGCTGGACCATTGAGGATGGAATGCTCAGCCCGAATAAAGGAGAAAATAAAGGTGGCGGAGACATCGTCACGCTCAGAAAATATAAGAATTTCATCCTTGAAGCTGATTTCAAAATTACTGAAGCTGCTAACAGCGGGATAAAGTATTTTATTCAAAGCGAACCTGGAAAGAAAAATACAGTGGGATTTGAATATCAAATTCTTGATGATGCAAGACATCCCGATGCCAAACTGGGAACCAATGGGAATCGGACCCTGGCCTCACTTTACGATCTGATCCCAGCCAATTCGCAGATTTTCGATCCGAGCCAACCTGTAAAAAGAGTAAACGGAATTGGTCAGTGGAATAGAGCCAGAATCGAGGTAAAAGGGAACAAAGTAACCCATTTTCTGAATGGTGTTAAAGTTCTTGAAATCACAAAAGGCTCAAACGAGTTCAAGGAAGCTATTGCTAACAGCAAATTCAGCAAAGCCCCCGGATTCGGCGAATTCGAAGACGGATACATCCTGTTACAGGATCACGGAAATGAAGTTTCATTCAGGAACATTAAAATCAAGGAGTTGTAATTATTTTTCTACCAGCTTTCACTTATTTTTTATCAAAAATGGCAACCTGGTCTAAAACGATGAATTCCCCGATCGGTGTCTTAAAGCTGACGTCGGACGATTATCATCTGAAGTCAATTTCTTTTGATGCGGAAATTTCCGGGGAACCTGCGGAATTCACGGAGGTTTTGTCCCTAGCTCAGAAACAACTTGAAGAATATTTTTCCGGCACCCGGCGCCAGTTTGATTTGCCCCTTGATCCGGATGGCACTGACTTTCAGCAAAAAGTATGGAAACAGTTATCGGAGGTGCCTTATGGTTCGACTATGAGCTATATTGAAATTGCACGCGGCCTGAACGCTGAAAGTTCAAGCCGCGCAGTGGGAATGGCCAATGGCCGGAATCCTATTCCTGTCATAATTCCGTGTCACCGGATCATCGGACACAACGGAAAACTAACCGGATATGCCGGTGGTCTGGAACGGAAGAAATGGTTGTTACTTCACGAACAGCAAAATTCTGAGAATAACCAGCTGTTTTGAGGTTATTTTTTAAGATATGCAGTGTGTATTGCCTTGTCAAAGATCACCCAATCTTTTGAGGTCATCCGCTCAGGTGTAAAAAGACAGATACCTGCTGCGCCATTTTCAACCGATTCGCGAATTGCTGCTTCAAGCTCTTCGGGTAAAAGACCGTGATTCTCAGGATCTGGCTCACTGATCTTCTTTTCAGGTTCAGGACAGATAAATAATCCGCTGTACACCGGCTTTTTATTTTCCAGGGTTGTAGTTGATTCCTTGCACATCTTTCCAATCCAGGATGTTCCCTGAAGGTAAAAATCGTTGTAATTCATCGGATAGAACGCATCAAGATTCCATTTGTTCCACTCCTGCCTGACAATTTTCCGGGCGATGGAATTCGGTCCGGGAAATACTGCAGCGTTAATCTCCTTATGTTTGGCATGAACCATAGCGGCCAGCCGGTTCACAAGATTTGTGATCAGGTCATAACGGAATTGTTTCCACGCTTCCACCTGGGAAGGATCTGTTACAGATTTGATATCGATGCCGGTTTTAGCCTTGAAATCAGCAACACACTTGTCGCAATAACAGTAGTCAAACTGTGGAAATTCCCGGTCCATGACCAAACCGTACTTCTTCCATAAACCAGGTGCCAGTATGACATCGGGGAAACGGATAAAATCGAGATGAATACCATCCACCTCAGGAATATCTGCAACCTGACCATACATATCAGCAAGAAACTGATAGACCTCCTCGCGGTTTGGACATAAAAATTTATAATGACTCGCGTAGGCAGGCTTGTCAAAGGCCGATTCTCCCCTGCCGTTTAAAGCATACCATTCCGGTTTTAGTTTAGGATTAACTCCCTGGATCATGGTTGGAATCCAGGAATAAAACTTTAATCCGACCTCTTTGGCAATCTTCCCTACCCGCCGATAGGTTTCAGGTTGCTGACCAGCTGAATACATTAATCCGTCAATTCCTTTGGCTTTCAGATCGAGAAATTGGGTCTTTAATTCGGCGTCTGTCAATTTTTCCGGACCACCCGTCCATGCATAACAGGGAATTTTGGATTCCTGGTGCGTTGAACAAGAAAACAGAATGAAAATGAGGGCGATAACCAATAGCTTTTTCATATTCTTTATTTTAGGTTTTTCTGCCATAAATATATTGACCAGACAGGCAGATATCTTTTAATAATGCGATTCGTATTCCATTTTCAAAGGTAAAGGTTTCTGGTGAGATTTTTTTAAAGTAACCAGATGACTATTTCAAAATCATCAACAAGTCACCTGGTCACTCCTGAAAATGAATTACCTTCTGCTATTATTTGGTTTTCAATAAGTCCGGATAAAATTTTTGAATTACAGATTTTGATTTTTTGTCAAGATTTCTCAACGGGACTGGTTTATCCTGCGGACGGATTTGTTTCTGGTTAATCTCCCCCATGAGACTCCAATTCCGGGTACTGGCTGATACCGGTTCTTCAGCTTTAAAATCATAACGGGTAAAATCAATGACATTTTCCTCAGAACCCTTCCTGTCCTCAGACAAGAGTGCGAGCCGGAAGGTTTTATTCATTATCCAACTGATTTTCATTCCTGCGTCAGAGCCCCCGATCCCGGAGCCCTTCTCTTCGAACCGGTAATTAAAATCATTGGTTTTAAAATAATTACGCCATATCAGGCCAAATTCGCCCTGCGTGATAAACGCTGTATCCGGCCACCGTTTTTTGATTTCACTCAACCACCTGGTTAATCCTGAAACTTCAATTGGTAAGGAGATTTCCCAGCAATTGGTGACCCATGCAAATCCGTTCAATTCAAATCCACGGTCAAATTGGATGGCGGTTGAGTGGAGCATCTCTCTTACACCAATTTCTTCACCGTATTTATGCAGGGTCTCGATCGGTCCGACTCCCATCCTGCTGTTAAAACCTCCGGAACCACCAGCTCTGCGGGCTGCCAAAAAATCCATGGTCCAGCCATCCAGGTTCACACAATCGATAAAATCGTTTTTCCCTTGTGCTGGTTTGCAAAAATGTTCCGTTGATGGATAATAGGGATAGCAAACCGAACCGTCTCCATCTTGATTGTCAATGGCATACTGGCTCCAGATATTCCCCTGGCAAACATGGATCTTCTCTTTCGTTGCAAGGAACTCCAGGTTTTTGGCCGACAGGAATCCGGCTACGACACTATTGGGACGATACCCTTTTCCCGTTATTTCGGACACTTTTGCGAGACCTTCATGCAAATCCTTGTTAACCTGTTCGGTTGAGTTATAAGCATTTGCAAAATAGGCACCGGGTATAAAAGTTATTTCATCACCGTATTTGTAATGATAACCAACGACCAGTTCCCTTATTTTTCTATAATTGGCAGTGGTGTCATGCAAGGCGAGCCAGCTCAGAGCCCAGGTTATTCTGGCTCCGGGAAATCCCGCCTCAATTGAATTCCTGAATTTAATTACGCGTGCCGGAGTATGGTCCTTGCGTTCATCCTGACCAACATTTTTGTCTCTTGCCACCTCAATCTGGTTTACCCGAATCACCGTATTGAACGTCAGAAAACGATGCCCGATTAGCTCTTTAGACTTTAAGCTTTTAGGGGTGGCAGACTGAAGCAGAATTGAGTAGAGGAGCAAACAGAGCGTCAAAAAGATGATTCTCATAAGTTATTGGTTTTTTTGTTCTAGCATTTTTATAAAGTACCCGCCAACCACCGAACGCGCCTGAAAACCGACCTGATGAGCATCGGGTGTTTCATACCAGTCAGTCATCGGGACCCGGTTGGGCGTTTCATTTACGAATTTATGCTCGGGATCAATAAATTTTTGAAAAGTCGTCCTGTCATTCGCCAGGGTAGCCGTCCAGATTATCCAGTCAGATTTGGTGTAGGTCCTCCGGTTATCCAGCGGTAATCCATAAGTATTTTGTTTCGTGAGATAATAGGCAACCTCTTTTTCTGCCACCTCTTTGGGGAATATATTCAACTTCAGGATTTTGTCCCATACCAGGTTGTATTTCTGGCTCCAGGTTCCGGGTTGATCAAAAGTCAGTCGGAAATGGTCGCCATCGCTGGCCATTTCGATCCATTTGGATGCCATTTCCTTAGCTTTTGAATTGTATTTTTCGGCTAACTCTGTTTTTCCCAATAGACCGGCAAGTTTTCCATATCCGGCAATTCCCATAATCGCTTTAATGGAAAGATTCGTATTGTGAGCAAAGTGTCCGGCAAAATCATCGGTACACAACTGATTTTCGGGGTTAAGACCATTTTGAAGCAGGTAATCGGCCCAGATCGTCAATGTCTTCCAATGCTTTTCGGCATAAGAGGCATTTCCTTCCGCCTGTGCGATAGCGGTCGTAAGAATCAACATGTTTCCGCACTCTTCAACTGGCATGTCACCACCATAAGTCTGACCGTTCGCCAGGGGATAGGTTCCTACGTCGTGAGCCGAAAAAGGCTTGGTCCATTTCCCACTTTCTGAAAAATAGAAAATGGGAGTCATCATCCCTTTCAACAAATCGGGATTATACAGTAAAAAAAGTGGCGCTGAAGGATAAGTGACGTCAACAGTACCTATTGAGCCGTTACTGAAGTTCTCCTTGGAAAAGAACAAGGTATTTCCTTCTTTGTCCTTTAAGAGCTTATGGGCTGCAATAGACTGACGGTATGCGAGGACGCAAAGTTCAGCATAATTTTCACCGCCCGCTTTCACTGCCTCTTCCCAAAGCCGTTTATCGAACCGGGAGCAACTTTCACTCAGTTGGTCAAACTCCGCCGAGGCCGCTTTGAGGGCATCATCCATCGTGATTTTGCCCTCTTTTTTCCACCAGGCCATCCGGTTTTCTCCGAAGTACTGTATCGCATACAAATCATCATATCCAACCATAATCCTGCCTGAAACAGGTTTACCTTTCACATTTCCAAGTTGATTTGCACATGCCATAACCGGCATATTTTCAGTCATATAGGTGATCTTTTTTTGATCCAGGGAGGCCTTGAGCAGGCCGGTGACAACAAACTCCTTTTTAACCTCATTGTAATTGCCCATGACAAAACCCATCTTCGGTGAAGTATTTCCGCAGAGGTAGAAATAACCCCAATCGATGCGGCGATCATCACCCTGTTTGGCTAAAATAGCCTGTTCAGTCGTTCCTGCCTTGAAATAAGTCAGCCCCTCCGTTTTTCCTTTCTCCAGCGAAACCTCCTGTGAAATATGATCCACCGCCCACTCGGGAGTTGCCTCGAAGTAGATCTGGACATCATGCCCTCTGCCATCGGTAGACCGGGTATCATAGCTAATATAATTGACCGGTCTGGACAAAACATCAAGATTATCAGGCAATAGCGGGGAGATGAAGGTAAGGTTGAGGTCAACAGGGCCACAAGAGAAATTGTAATGGGTCTGGGTTGCAGACAACGCGACCGATTTCTGTAATGCACTCTTTGGAAATACAGCCGACCGATCACCTTCCTGGTAAATACCAAAGTCGACATAAGCACCCCCAACCTTATTTGAACAGTGCACGGCAACCACGTTTTTCCCGGTTTGATTGAGCAATTTACGTAATTCACCTTCCAATGGAAGTACTACATTATTTTTATAGGCATAGCCGGTGTCAACCAGTTTCCGGCCATTCAGATACAACTCAAAATTCTCGTCATGTGAATAAATCAGGTAAAGCGGGACTTCGGGCAACCTGGAATTCAATGTAAACTCACGCCGCACCCAAATATCCGTAGTTTCCCAAAGAGTTGACATGACCGGCATTCCGGGGGTTCCGAATGCCCCTTTGCCAATCTTCCAATTCGACGCATCGAAAGCCGGTTTTTCCCACCCTTTGGCAGGCTGTTTAAAGAGATATTTTCCCTCCCAGGCACCCTGATCAGCCATAGGCAGGATAGCTTTTTTAGGAATCTCCTCCTTGCCCATAAAACGAAATACCTGACCGTCAACACGAAGGGCTCCAATTAATCCAAACCTTTTACCGGTCCAATGGCGAACCGCGTCATCGTACAAATGGTCGGATTCAGACCACGCACTGGCATAGGGATCGATGGTAATCAGCGGATAGGCCGGTGCCCGCAGGTTCCTGGTGACAGATTCAGGAGTTGCCTCCTTTGTTCCGGAGCATGCAATTAATTCCATCACCACGGTTACGAGAATTGAACAAATCAGGAGATTTACATTTTTCATCAGTAATAGGTTTGTTTTCATGTTGTTGGGCTATTCAAATTCCACTTTTCGTGAATTCTGCGATTAGAATCAGCGCACATCAGCGTTATCAGCGGGACTATACCGGTTTAAACGGTCGCTATTTACGGTTTTTAGTAGCACCAGGTTGTTTTGCCGGTTTTGGACCCCCAAAAACCTTTTTCAATAAATTGGAAACCTGTGCGTGAACATTGTTGCGGATATCCTTTTCACGATCTGCTATTTTGAGGAACAGCCCTTTTAAGGCCTGCTCAAGAATATAATCTTCAAGCTGAACCTTTACCACCTTCATCCCTGTCATTGCGCCTATTGGTGATCCGGCAATCTGGTTCCAGGCTTTGGTGAGTTCGTTCCACGACTGTTGGGTAGAAATTCCGGCTACCAACTCCTTATTCAATGACTCCCTGATTTTTGGACGATAAAGCTCGGCCAGCTGTTGGCTGGTTTTCTGCTCAAAGTATAAGGTGGCTGCATTATCCGGACCTTTAAGTATTTGCAGACCATCAGTAAAGGTCATTTCCTGGAGACTCTTTACAAAGATGGGTCTTGCCCCTTTGGCAGCATCTTCAGCTGCCCTGTTAATCCTGGTAATCACATCATCCATCAGTTTTGCACCGCCTGGAAGTTTTGAAATATTCTGGGTAATTTCCTTTGCTTCAGGTGGAAGCAATATCTTAATAGTCAAATCTTTAAGGTAACCATCTACTTTGGATAAGTGAGTAACCGCACTGTCTGTTCCGACCTGGAGTGCTTCCTTGAGCCCATTGACAATCTCAGAATTCGACAGTGGCACTTTTTTGATGTTGGCCGATTTGAAAAGTTTGGAAAGTTGCGCCGATGAATGGAGGTTAAATAAAAAGAGTATAATTACTAAGATCTTTAATTTTTGCATACAATCTGTTTTTAATGGTTTTGAACAAAAGTAATACGCCCATTGAAATTAGCGCAGAGATGGGAGATAAAAAATCATTCTGGTTGGGTAATTATAATACATTACTCCTAAATTAAAATATCACGGTGCAAGAGCACTCTAAATAATTAATAAATATTAACTAAATAAATAGTTAAAAAAATCTCAAAAGACTTGCATGACTATATCTATAGTCGTATATTTGCATTGAAGGATTGATACTATAAAAACAACAGCAATGCAATTAACAAAAGCAGAAGAACAGGTGATGCAGATCCTGTGGAAAATGGGTGAAGGATTGGTCAAGGACGTCCGCGACCGGTTCGATGAACCTAAGCCAGCCAGGAATACGGTCTCTACAGTTATTCGGATTCTTGAGAAGAAAGGGTTTGTCGGGCACAAAGACTATGGAAAGGTATTTGTTTATTACCCGCTGGTCATGAAGAATGATTATTCCGGGAAGCAGCTTTTCGGGTTATTGAACGACTACTTCAACAATTCATTCCCTGCGATGGCCTCCTATTTTGCCCGCGAAAAAGACCTTTCGATTCAGGATCTCGAACAACTGCTTGAGGATACTAAGTTAGAGTTATCGAAACGCAACAAAACCGAATAATATGGAAACTTTTGGCATTTATCTTTTAAAATCGGCCGTTTGGCTGACAGGTTTCACACTCGTATTTCTGACGGTTTTACGCAATGAGCAGTATTTCCAGCTGAACAGGATCTACCTTCTTGCCGGGATTATTGCCTCGGTAGCCCTCCCTTTTTATACGTGGCATTATGCTGTTATCATTCCTTCCGAACCAACCGGAAATATCTCCATATCAGAATTATCGGCGCACGCGACCGGCACTCCTGCACTGGCAATCCCTGTTTATTTTTGGGGTTATATTGTTGGTATAGGGTTGCTTGCTTTCAGGCTGATCTGGCAAACCGGAAAGGTCATCCGGAAATTGCAAAAGACCGGTTACCAGGTTAGCGGACCGGTAAAGCTGGTTCGTACTTCCGAATATGCCGCCTCATTTTCATTTTTCTCCTATGTTTTTGTCAATCCTTCAACGTCTGATGTTGAAACGCGGGAGATTGTGAACCACGAAAGTGAGCATATCAGGCAACGTCACTGGTTTGATTTATTACTCGCCGAAATTCTTTGTATGTTGCAGTGGTTTAATCCGTTCGTCTGGGTTTATGCCCATCTGATCCGTCAAAACCACGAATACCTGGCTGATGAACAAGCTCTACAGCGCACGTCGGATCCGGCCATTTACCAGGCAACACTATTGAACCAGCTTCTCGGGGTACCAGTGATTAGTCTGGCCAATTCATTTAGTTATTCACTCAACAAAAAAAGATTTAAAATGATGAAAAAGAGTATACATTCCCCATTCAGAAAACTCAAACTGCTGTTGGTTCTCCCTTTGATGGCACTGGTATTCTATGCATTCGCGAAACCTGAGTACAGGACCTCTCAGGAGGCATCTTTAATAACAGACCAAAGGACATTAGTTAGTGATAACCAGGATTCTCAAAGCGGCACCGTAAAGGGGACCGTGATTACTGCTGATGGGAATCCTCTTGCAGGCACAAGCGTGATCATCAAGGGTACAACAACAGGAACGATAACAGACAAAGATGGAAGGTTTAAATTAAAAGATGTCCCCAAAAATGGAGAACTGGTATTCTCTTTTGTCGGTAAGAAAACAGTTCTTTTGACCCCTGATTTTGAAAATGGAATGGTTATTAAAATGGAACCTGCAACTGTTTCAGTCGATAAGGTTACCGTTTCAGGCAAAGAAACAAGCATTAATAAAGCGTTGTATGTCGTTGATGGGACAATTGTCCCCGAAAGTTTTGTCAAGGCGATGGATCCTGAGAAATTTAAATCGATCAATGTATTGAAAGGGGAGCAGGCCACCTCCAAATATGGCGAAAAAGGGGCAAACGGGGTGATCGAGGTGACTTTGAAAAAGGAAATTCCGGATTCTGGCAATCCTGATTCAACTGGCGATGATTCTGTTGTTAATGCCTTCGATCCGCTCAAAGCACCGATTTATATCCTGGATGGAGTCATTATAGAGAAAACCAAAGCAGATAAATATTTTGCTGAAGGGGTTGAGTCTGTAACTGTCTGGAAAGGCAAAGAAGCAACGGACAAGTACGGTGAAAAAGCGAAATATGGGGCAGTTGAGATCAAATCAAAAAAGGAACCAAAAAGTACAGGCTCCACGGATTCCCCGTTGAAAATTGTTCAAATTGGATCCGACAATACACAAAATCCTCCTCTGTACGTTCTTGATGGCAAACCAATTGATAAGGCTAAAATGGAAACGTTAAAACCTGAGCTGATTCAGTCTGTTAATGTATTGAACGACAAGACTTCAACTGATAAATATGGGGAGAAGGGTAAATATGGGGTTGTTGAAATATACTCAAAAGGAAACAAATCCGCTGACAATGAGATTAGCAACAGTAAGGTATTTAAGGTTGTCGAAGAGATGCCCCAGTATCCCGGAGGGCATCAGGCGATGATGAAATATATCGGAGCAAATGTTAAATATCCGGCGAAAGCTACCCTCGAAAAAGCTGAAGGAATGGTAGTTGTGAATTTTGTGATCAAGAGTACCGGTAAGGTCGAAGATGTAAAGGTGGTCAGAGGGGTTCATCCGGCTTTGGATGCCGAAGCCCAGCGAGTCATTACCAATATGCCTGACTGGCTACCCGGAAAACAACATGGTGAGGCTGTTGATGTATCCTATACGATCCCGATTCAGTTTAAGCTACACTAGTTTCTCGCATAATGAAAAAACAAGTGATCGTATGGTTATTAGTGGCATTATTCTTAAATTCTACGGCTCAGAACTATGACCAATTAATTCATAAGGCAGATTCCTGCTATTTTCAAAAGAATTTTAGTTTAGCGAAAGAGTTTTTCAAAAAAGCCTTCGAATGTAATCCCAAAACTAAAAAGGGATTTTATAATGCCGCCTGTGTTGCCGCCTTGGCCAATGATAAAGACCTGGCTTTTACATGGCTCGATATAGCCATTGTGAATGGGTTTGACAATATAAATCAAATAAATGCAGATGCCGATCTTCAATATCTGCATAGTGACACCAGGTGGCTTAAGATCAACCGGGATTTACAGGATAAAGCAGATCTGCTGGAAGCAAACCATGACAAGCCACTTCAAAAAGAATTAATCGCCATCTTTTATGAGGATCAGGCTATCAGGCATCAATTAATTGAAGCTCAGAAGCGAATTGGATATAAGGGCAATACAGTTGATAGTATTGGAAAAATCATGAAATATAAAGACAGTATTAACCTGAATAAAATTGAAAAAATAATCTCTGAGAAGGGATGGGTAGGCAAGGATAAGGTCGGACAACAAGCAAGTACTACAATATGGTTGGTTTTACAACATTCGGATTTAAAAACACAGCAAAATTATTTGCCAATAATGAGAGATGCCGTGAAAAAAGGAAATGCAGATGTTGGCTCATTAGTCTTATTGGAAGACCGGGTTGCCCTGGCTGAAGGTAGAAAACAAATTTATGGAAGTCAGATCGGCACAAACCCGACAACCGGAAAACAATTTGTTTTACCGCTTGAAGACCCTGATAATGTGGATAAAAGGAGAGCTGAGGTCGGACTGGAACCGTTATCTGAATATGTTAAAAACTGGAATATAATCTGGGATGCAGAAACCTACAAAAAGGAAAATCAACTATCCAAAAAATAAGAATTATTCCCATCCAGTTCCGTTAGTGAGCGGGTGATTATTCAGGACATGAATATTCACCCGGTCACTCTATCGGGGGCTGTTTATTACAGCACAAACTCATTCCCCGATTCGGGAATCTCGATATCCCCAAATCCGGCCTCCTTCATCCGATCCCTATAGAACAGTTGGGCCTCGTAATCGCCGTGAACCAAAAAGGTCTTCTTAAGCAGTTTTTTATCCTGGCATTTCAGGAAATCAAGCATCTCGTTGTAATCGCCATGACCGCTGAACGCCTCAATGCGCTCGATCTTAGCATTAACTGCATAATTGACGCCAAATATCGAGACCACTGGTTCGCCATTTATAATTTTAGCTCCCAGGGTTCTTGGGGCGCAATACCCAACACATAAAATCGTATTTCTAGGATTCGAGATGTTATTGGCCAGATGATGCTTAATCCGCCCGGCCTCCATCATCCCTGAAGCAGAAATGATTACACAGGGCTTTTTAATGTTATTGAGTTTTTTAGACTCTTCGGTGGTCTTCACATAATGCAGTGAATTGAATCCGAACGCATCATCTTCCTGTTCTATGACATCGAGCACCTCCTTATTAAAGCATTCGGGATGCATCCTGAAAATATCGGTGGCATTAACTGCCAGCGGACTATCCACATAAATCTGAACTTTTGGGAGCCGTCCGTCATTAAAGAAATTATTCAGGGAGTAAACCAACTCCTGGGTACGACCTATCGCAAATGAAGGGATAATTAGTTTTCCTTCCCTGTCGACACATGCTTCCTTCACAACGCGCAGCAAATCCTCCTCCGCAGCTTTAATATGAGGATGGAGACGATCACCATAAGTGGATTCGGTAATCAGGTAATCAACCTGCGCAAAAGGTTCCGGGGCCTTGAGGAGTCGGCTCGAAGGTCTGCCAATATCACCGGTATAACCAATTTTAGTAACCTTTCCGTTTTCAGTGATTTCAATGACCGCTGTACCCGCTCCCAACAAATGGCCGGTTGTTGTGAACCTCACCTTAACGTTATCGCTAATGTAAAATTTCCTGTTCTGGGCCGTTCCGATGAAAAGTTCCATACAATTCAGGGCATCCTGTCGCACATAAATAGGTTTGACCGGGGGTAATCCCTGGCGGGCCCTTTTCTTATTATGCATTTCGGTATCACTCTCCTGGATATGACCACTATCCGCAAGCATAATCGCACACAAATCGCGGGTAGCATTTGTACAGATCACCGAACCCTGGAACCCCAGCCTGTAAACATAGGGAATCAGTCCGGAATGGTCAATATGAGCATGAGAGAGGATTATATGATCAATCTCGCCGGGTTCGAATCCCAGATTGCGGTTCATCGCATCGGTCTCCTGCCCTTTTCCCTGAAACATTCCACAGTCAAGAAGGATTTTTTTGCCGTTGTCCAGCGTGATCAACGTCTTGCTGCCGGTTACTTCACGGGCAGCACCCAGGAATTTTATTTTCATAGCTCAGTCATTTTAAATTTGCCAAAGGAAATTAGCTTCATTGATAATCGATATTCCGGATAAGCAAATGGTTTTCGTAAGAAAGGTTCAGAGATCCGACTTATCCCTTAATCTAAGGCTTAAATTAAGACCTAAAGGTAGAAAAATTCAACTTAACTTATTAAACATTTAAAAATTAATATCCCATATTCCGGCAGCCTTTTCCAGCTCGACCAAGGACACGGCCCGGTTAAAAAGTGTCTCAAAATAGTTCTGCTGAATGTCATTATAGGTACGCTGGGCATTCAGCACCTCGAGCAGGGAGGTTTCACCCCGGCTATAACTGTAGATTTTCCCTTTCCGGACAATCTGAGCGCTTTCAAGCATCCCGTGATCATAGCTTTCAACCTGTTTGCAGGCCGATGTATAATTTTGCATCGCCTGCGCAATCTCAGTACTGATCTGCAGTTCAGCCTTTTCATAAAGCACTTCAGATTGGGAGATTTGAAATTGGGCTTGTTTCAGTTCCCCTTTGTAATGATTTGAGAATTTCAATGGAATCGCGATTCCGGCTGAGACCGTGGCAAAAGATGGACCGTAACTTTCAATATAAGAACTGTTACTGATCCCTAGCGTCAGATCCAGGTCGATATTCCGCTCCTTTTGTGCCAATCTTAACGCCTTATGAGCCACCTCTTTATTATAAAGGGCGGCCACAAGATCGGCCCGATTATTCCGGGCTGTTATGATCAGATCAGCCATCACAAACTGTCGGGGTTTAAAGGCCAGTTCCCCATCTGGAATCATAAGGGTATCCGGCTTAAGGCTTCCTGTCATTTGGGAAAGCTGAATATAGGAGTTTCGCAGATCAGCTTCTGCCTGCAATAATTCATTGAATAAGGAACCCGCTTCCAGCTTACTTTGGACGGCATCAATTTCCATGATACTTCCAAGCTTTAACCGAATGCTGTCGGCCTCGGCCAGCCGTTTCATGGTCTGATACGAGTTGAGTTTGACCGCATAGAGCTGTTTTTGCTTCAGTGCTTCGAGAAAAGTTTCTGCCGACTGGGCTTCAAGATTCCGGAAAAAATCGGAGAGCAAGGCTTTTGAAAGTTCGTGTTCAGTTTTGGCAAGGTCAATCCTTGCCCTTCGTTTTCCAAAAAGGTCAACCGACTGATCCAGACCGGCGGAAACGCCATTCCCCGTGGTTAAATGGCCATTGTGGTCCTGCGACATACCAAATGATAAGGTAGGATCCGGAAATATTCTGGCAATTTCGATTGCTGCCTCTGCTTTACTCACCTCGTAACGCTCTGCGGCATAATCGAGATTATGCTTCCTGACCAGATCCATATACTCATTGAATTTAAGACTGCCATTGCGGAAGGGAATGTCGTTCTGGCAAAAGGAAGTGTGCACCTGAGACAGAAGGGTGATCAGGCATATCGTAAATATTCTCATCTGTAAAATCTTAATTTATCAGTGAACTGGTTCATAGTCTTCGTCTTTTGACCATTTCTTTTCGGAAAGGTAGTACAAAGCCGGCAATACATAAAGTGTGATCAGTGTTGCGAACAGCAATCCATATACGATTACCGTTGCCAACGGGCGCTGTACATCAGAGCCTATACCGGTTGAGAGTGAAGCAGGCAGCAATCCCAAAACGGCGACTGTGGCGGTCATCATCACGGGTCTTAGCCGGTGACCGGCGCCGGAGAGTACGGCATCTTTCAACTTCAATCCCTGCCTTCGCAGTGCATTGATATGGGAGATCATGATCACCCCGTTTTGAATGGAAACGCCAAAAAGGGCGATAAAGCCGACTGCCGAGGAGACATTCAGTGTCATTCCCCGCACATTCAGGGCAAGCATCCCGCCAAACAAAGCCAGCGGAACGATCCCCATCAATAGGCTCGCCTGACGAAGCTTCCCAAAAGTCCCGAACAAGATTAAAAACATGATCGCCAGTGCAAGCGGGACAATAAAACCAAGCCGTGCATAAGCCCTGTTTTGGTTTTCGAATTGGCCGCTCCAGACTACATTGCACTTTTCGTGGTTATAATTCATACTCTGAGCTATTTTCCTGCGGGCAGTGTTTAAGAATTCGGTGAGATCGATTCCTCTCAGGTTGATTCGCAAGGCAATATAACGTTTATTCATCTCACGGGTAATCGTGCTTGCTCCGGTGCTTAACTTGATATCTGCAACCTGAGAAAGGGGAATTTTCGCCCCGGAGCCTGAGGTAAGCATCAGGTTGCCGATTTTCTCAGGGGTATTCCGGCTGTTCTCGTTATATCGACAAATCACATCATATACTTTATTGCCAATGAAAATCTGCGATATTGCCTGACCGCCAATCGCAACTTCAATCAATTCAGCAACATCCGATACATTCAGCCCGTACTGGGCAATCTTGTCCCGGTTAGCCTGGATCTGCAACTGGGGTAATGGCAACTCCTGGTCAATGGCAAGGTCTGCGGCACCCGGAATTGTTTTGAGCACGTTTAAAACATTTTCGGCTACTTTCCGGCTCTCTTTCATATCCTCACCATAGACTTTTATGGCCAGATCGCTGTGGGAGCCCGCTATCTGGTCCATCACCATATCGAAAATCGGCTGTGAAAAAGCAACCGAATACCCCGGCATCGATTCAAGTTCCTTAGACATGTCGTCAATAAGATCGCTCTTTCTTCTGCCATGTTTCCACTCTTTATACGGTTTTAACCCGATTGAGGATTCGATATGAGAAAGCGAAAACGGATCGACGCCCTGATCGTCTCGACCTGTCTGGAGCATCACATAGGTTACTTCATCATATTTCAACAGCCGATGGCGCAGGGTATCGCTCATCTCCCTGGATTTATCAAGTGAGATGCCCGGAGGAAGCTGAACTTGTAACCATAAGGAGCCTTCATCCAATTGAGGCAGGAAATCCTTTCCAACGGTAATGGTCAGAAGGATGGCACCAACCAACACGATTCCCAACGGAAGAAATACAGACTGAGGTTTACGGATAATTCTTGTGGTCTGCCGTTTATAAACAGTGGTAATTTTTTCCAGCCAATTATTGTGATAGCTCTTCTGCGGATTTTTATAAAGGACATAAGCCAAACCGGGAATCAGGAGTAATGCCACAGACAAAGCCCCAAGCAGGGCGTAACCAACCGTGAAAGCCATTGGAGTAAAAAGCTTTTTCTCAACCCTTTCAAAGGCAAATAGCGGCAAATAAGCTGTTATTATAATGATTGAGGAGAAGAAGACAGGTTTTGCAACCTCCAGAACCCGCTCAACAATCGATTTTTCGTCAAAGGTCATCTCCGGATGGTCTTCCCGTTTCTTCAGGATTGTCTCCATCATCACGATCGCCCCATCTACAATAATTCCGAAATCGATTGCCCCCAGAGACAGAAGATTTGCCGGAATATCGGTCATCAGCATCAATCCGAAAGCAATAAGGAGAGCAACGGGAATCGTTATGGCTACCAGCAAGGCACCGCGCCAGCTTCCCAGGAAAACTATGAGTACAATAAGAACAAGCAGAATCCCTTCGATTAGGGTGTGTGAAACCGTGTTTAATGTTGTTCCTACCAGATCTGTCCGATCAAGGAACGGGTGTATTTTAACCCCTTCGGGTAAGATATCGTTATTAAGTTCCTCCACCGATTTATGAACTTCAGCCAGCACCCTCGACGGATTTTGAAACCTGAGCATCTGAACTGTCCCCTCGATACTTTCGGAATAATTCCTGGTTCGGTCTGAAAAGCTTAGGGTCCCTTTTCGTTCAACACTACCATATTTAAGATCTCCCAGATCTTTGATGAACACGGGAACCCCATTTTCGGTCTTGACCACAATCTTCCCCAGATCACCCAAATCCTTCACGAGACCTATCCCACGGATGACGTAGCCCAGATCGCCCCGATATAACATGCTGCCGCCGGCATTGGTATTGTTTTGTTCAATTTTGGCCGAAACATCCGACAGGCTTAGGCCATATTGTTCCAGCTTTACCGGATCAATTTCAATCTGAAACTGGGTTGTAATACCGCCAAAATTGCTGACATCGGCTACACCGGTCACCTGCTTTAAACGGGGAATAATCACCCATTTATTCAGGTCTGTCAACTCCCTGAGATCATGATTTTTACTTTCGATGATATAACGGTAGATTTCGCCAGTTGCCGAGGTAAGCACATTTAATCCAGGGACAGCACCATAAGGGAGCTGGACCAGGGTAAGTCGTTCCTGTACCCGCTGACGCGCCCAGTAATCTTCAATTTTATCTTCAAATACAAGGACAATTGTAGATAAGCCAAACGCATTCTTACTCCGCATTACGTGAACGCCCGGGAGACCGTTAAGTTCCCGTTCGATAGGAATGGTAATCTGCTGTTCAATCTCTTCGGCCGCCAGACCGGGAACCTGTGTGATCACCTGTACCGTAACATCTGCAATATCGGGATAAGCCTCTACCGAGAGTTGGTTCCAGGAATAGAACCCCAACATGCAGATTAGAAAGAATACAGCGACCATCATCCATCTTTTTTGGATGGCCAATAAAATAATTCCGCGCATATCCCTAGCTATTTGGCTTCAAGTAAATAAATTGCACCTTCCGTAACCAGCTCATCTGCTGCCCTTAGTCCAGATTTCAGAATAATCCGGTCGTTATCGGTCCCAGAGGTTTGGATCTTCCGTTTCAGGTATCCGTTTGTCCCCACTCTCACAAAAACATAGCTGCTCTCTTCCATTTGCAGGACAGCGCTGGCCGGAATAAGTATTGAACTGTCTGCCTTCTCAGTAAACTGAACAGTTGCGTACATCCCTGGTTTGAGGTTCCGCCCGCTGTTGGCACATTCGATAAATACCTCAACCGAACGGGTGGTCTCATCAAGCATTTCACTGATATGATAAACAACCCCCCGAATTATCAGTCCCGGCATACCAGCTGCCTCAATCTCCACCTCGTCCGATTCGTGGATACTGCTGATATCCTTTTCCTTCAGCTGGCCGACCACCCAAACTTTGCTCAATTCAGCAACAAGGGCAACGGGGCCCGCATCATCGCGCAGGTATTGCCCGATCACAATATTGTCGGTAATCACTTCACCTGCAATAGGCGTGCGAACGACCAAAGGCTCACCCAAAACCATATTTGCAGGATTAACGTGATAGACATTCAGACTGGCAATTGAATTCTCATAATCACGCTTACTCACCTCATAAGTCACTTCTGCCTCTTCCAGATCTTTTTGAACCCCAACCCCATTTTTCAGCAGGTCCTGTTGTCTTCGGAGGTTTTTTTCGGCCAGCTGCATCTCTTGCTTTGACTGGTAATAAGCCTTTCCAGCCTCAAAAAAGGAGGGTGAACTAATCTCGAAAATAGGGGCATTTACGGCCACCCGCTGCCCGAGCTTAATAAAAGATTTGATGATCCGCCCGGCAAAAGGGGAGGCAATCTGGGCATAATTATTTGGAATTGCTTTCACGATGCCCGATGCAGAACGCTTATTCCGATAGGGGGCAGCACTGACCAGAGTGGTTTTAATTTTCTCCTTTAGATTGGATTTCTGAGGAATATAAATGGTATCCCCCTTTATGGTATAATTCGCTGATGATCCCGGTTCCGTTTTGCTTTGACATGAAATAGCAAGCCATGCCAAACCTATAACAAATATTCTCTTCATTTTTAATTTTTTTGATATGCATAATCCATCTGCCGGTTATTCTGAAAATCAGTTAACCGACAGTCATCGAAGTAATACTACTTCATTCATTAAATCAGATTATTGAAATCAAAGGGGGAGCGCGAAGAGAATTGGCACGGTTACCACCCGGCTCAGCATATCCTTCTTTGGTAGAATGAACTAAATCATCAACCAATAATGATTTAATTATCAAGGCAATGAAAGAGATACTGGCAGCTGTTGAGAGAAACTCGGATAAATGATGAATGAGCTGCAACTCCTTTCCGGAGTGGGGTAAATTTGAAGAGTTATTCCCACCTCCTGAATTGAACGGATGAGAGTGAATAATGGTAATCCCGTTGACGATATGGGTATGGGGAAACAGGGTAATGCCGCTGTAATACCCTAAAAATATTAGCAGTAACAGCAAACTCAATGATTTACATATCCACAGTTTTAATCGTGAACCCATCAGCATTTTTAAAGGATTATCCCGACAAAGATAATTATATACCCAATAGTTAGAAACATTACTTCAATGGTACAATTATCATGGCATGATTGTTTTCCCATTGATAGGAAACAGGCCGGTGACTCTTCACTGGAAAAACAGAAAGGAAAGGGAGAAGGTAACCGAAAACAGGATTTGATATTTGTCCAGTGTTTAAGTTATTTTCCCTGACTAATTTTCTCTACAACAAGTTTCTGAATAAGTCGGCACTTTTCTTTAGTCTGAATTTCCAGCGCTTCAGCCTCAGAGAGTATTTGGCGGATGGCCTCTTTATCATCAAACCCGGTAGCATTCACCAGGACATTCAGATAGGCTCCCGAAACTGCTGTGGCAGCACAAAGTGCCCCTACGCCGGCATCGGTTATTGAATTTGGATTCCCCGTTTCGGCCATTGCCTGGATTACCTCCATCGATTGAAATGCGGTTTGCATCACCCGGAAGGGGATCTCGATTGCATTCAGGGTGGCTGTTTGGATGGCATTTTTCCGGACGATCTTCTCCCCTGATGTCTCCTTTGGCAGTTGGAAGGCATTCATAATCTGATTAAAAGCGTCAGTATCCTGATCCACAAGGTTGAGTAATGCTTCATAATACTCCTTTCCTTTTTCTGCCCATTCGGAATATTCCTCCCAGCGGGAGTCCCATCCCCTTTTCTGAGAGGTCAGGTTCGCAATCATAGTACCCAAAGATGCACCCAATGCGCCTACATATGCAGCTACAGAGCCTCCCCCTGGTGCAGGAGAATCAGAAGCCGTCTCGCGCGAAAACCCGGTTAATGTCATATTAATTAACGGGGTATTCTTGTTTTCAAGAAGATATTCGATTATTCTTTTGCCAGGATCAAATGGGGTCAGTTCATCCAGGCCCAATGATTTAACGGCGATATGGATAATTTCGTGATCCGGAATTCCAACTGAACGGTGCTGCTTCCGCAAAAAATATTTTCCGGCATCAAGCATGGCCTGCAATGGAATCATCCCGATCAATTCGGATCCGGTCACACGGATGCCCCGGACGCGGGCTCTTTCGCAAACTTCATCGAAAGCCATATGAACCGGAGTAGTGTTGATATCAACCAGGTTCATAGATATTTGTGCAATTCCATATTCCCTGATATACCATCCTATGGCACGCACCTTTTTCAAAGTGCCGGGAATTCTGACTGGCTCGCCATGTTCGTCCTTAACGATTTTCCCGGTAACCGGATCCCCTTCTCTTTTGATACGCCCGGCTTCACGCACATCAAAAGCAATCGAATTGGCCAGACGAACAGAACTGGTATTTAAATTAACATTATAGGCAATGAGGAAATTTCTTGCCCCGATTGCAGCAGCACCAGACCGCTCATTAAATTTAGCCGGACCAAAATCGGGTTGCCAATCAGAAGATTGTAACTTTTCGGCTAACCCTTCATACTCTCCGGCCCGACAGTTGGCTAGGCTTCGCCGCTTCTCTTCAAAAGCAGCAAATTCGTAACAATAAACCGGAATCTCCAACTCCTCACCAACCCTTTTGGCAAGGATCCGGGCATATTTAACAGTCTCTTCCATCGAAATATCTGAAACAGGTACAAACGGACAAACATCGGTTGCTCCAAACCGCGGGTGTTCCCCTTTGTGATGACACATGTCAATAATCTCAGAGGCACGCTGAATTGCCCGGAAAGCTGCCTCAACAACCATGGCCGGCTCACCCACAAATGTAACTACCGTCCTGTTGGTGGCATATCCCGGATCAACATTCAACAATCTGATTCCCTGGACACTTTCGATCGCATCAGTCAATTGTTTTATAATTGCATGATCACGTCCTTCCGAAAAATTGGGAACACACTCGATTAGTTGTTTCATTGTATGAAGATTTAGGTCTGCACGTTATATTTAAGCAGCTGGCATTCAGTCTCTCAGTCTCTCTCTCCTTAAGTCATTGATTCACTGCCTTTCTCCCCGTTTCCATACCACTGAAGGATCTAAACTTCCCTGGTGGTAAATAATTTCACGGTAATCAGCCACAGGAAATCCGGCCATATCGGCAAGCATTCCCACACTTAATACCCCTCTGTCCGTCAGGTTAAGGGCTCTGGCGGCTCTGAAAGTGATCCCGGCTAATGATTCAGCCATAGTCATTTTCTCAAATATACCCAATAATGCGGTCTGCAACAACAAATCGCCCATAGGAGCAGATCCCGGATTCCAGTCCGAACCGATGGCCAGTGAACAACCGGCGTCCAACAGTTTCCGGGCAGGAGCAAAGCGGCCACCAAGACCCAGCGAAGAACCGGGAAGTACAATTGGGATCACATCTGATGCAGCTAATAATTTAATTTCTTGATCATTCATGGTTTCCAGATGATCGACGGAGAGCGCCCCAAGTTCGGATGCAACGGCCACGCCACCCTCAGTAAACTGATCTCCATGAATTACCAGGTCAAAACCAAGGTTTTTTGCCCGGTTTAAATATACCAGGGCTTCAGCTGCTGTAAACGCCCCTTTATCGATATAAATATCTATTCTGTTCGCCAATTTTTTTGCGCGAATCTCAGGAAGAAGTTCATTGACAATACTTTCCAGATAATCAGCCTGGGACCCATGAAAATCGGCAGGTTTAATGTGAGCTGCCAGACAGGTTGGAATCAGATCCACAGAAAGCTTTTTATTCACTTTCCCAATGACCTCAAGCAGCTTAAGCTCCCCCTCTTTATTCAGACAATATCCGCTTTTGACTTCGATTGTGGTCACCCCATTGCG